>VFQQ010000763.1_pt1 | contig 55665 bp, 66 predicted proteins | sample 3512341 | NCBI WGS metagenome assembly VFQQ01 (sample SAMN10412373, study PRJNA504923) | tailings metagenome | isolation source: Relicate 2 Philex TSF1 revegetated site | place: Philippines: Tuba, Benguet | collected 2017-08-29 | reverse complement strand
AGCGACAGCGAAACCTGCAGGACGCCGACCCGGCAACGCCGGGGGACGCCCTGCCCCGCCCTCTAGTGCTGGTCCGGCACTGGCGGAAAAACTTCGTTGACCTGGCACGCCCGACGACAGCACGGTCAGGCCATCAGCTCGGGCCCTCCGACCACCGCGCCCCAATCCTCATAGGCGATCACGGCCAGGCAATGAGGGCACTCGCCGGCAATCTCCGGCACCGCGTCTTGAGCTGGCTGCTCTGGCGACCTGGAAACGTTCATGTCGGCCCCGGGCGACGATCAGGAGCGCAGCGACAACACCAGCCAGAACACGGCCAGGTGCAGCGGATAGAACGCATAGAACATCCACTTTGCGCGAGGCAGCACGACCGGCCACCAGCGCAACGCGAACAGCACCGGGACGGCCGCCAAAGCCCACAGGTTGTTATTCACGAACCACAGCAACACCAGGCACACCATGAAGCAAACGATGAGCGCGCGGGACGGGTGCCGTTGGTAGTTCCATACGCACATGCAAAGGCCGATGGCTGGCCACCAATACTCGCCGAGCGCCCCGCCCCAAGCCAGCACGAGGCACGCGCCGATGACTGACCACGGCTTGCGCATGTCGAACATCCACGCGGCGAGCACCGCGACCAGCAACGTGAACATCATGTTCAGCGGCCACCAGCCCGAGGGCAGCTTGTTGATGGCGATGAATGGCGCCGTGGCCAGCAGCCCGAAGACGGCCAAGCGCTGTGCGAGCCTGCGATATCCCCCGCTGGCCAGCATGCCAGGCCGCGCCAGGTTGTAGCCGGTGACGAAGGCGAACAGCGGCATGCTGATCCGCCCCACCGCGTACATCCAAGGAATCGATGCGTCGAACAGGTACTTGTTCGTGTGGTCGATGACCATGAGCACCAGGGCCAGCCACTTCGCAGCCGACAGCGAGGCCTCGGAGAACACGAGTGGCCGGAGAGCCGGAGTTGCAGGAGCCGGGGCGACCGGCAGCGCGGCCGTCTTGGAGCGTGAGCGGGCCATGTTCAAGATCCTTTCTTACCGCGAGCAGGGGCCGGCGCGGGCGGCACAGGGGCCGGCGTCTCACGGCCCAGCAAGCCGGACAGGCGACCGTTCTCGACATTGCATGCGCCGAGCTGGGCGCGAAGATCTGCAGCCTCTGCACGCATGCGGTCGGCGTCGGCCGTCACTCGGGCCAAAGCCTCCTGCAGGCGCGCAACGTCGCCGGCTGCGGCCGTGGCAGCCTCGGCATGCGTGGCGCCCTGCGCGCGTAGCCGCGCAGCCTCGGCGCTCTCCCGCGTCAGCGCCTCCTGCAGCCGCGCAACCTCGCCGGCAGCCGTGCGCGCAGCGTCGGCACTCGTCTCGGCCCGTGCGCGCAGCTCAGCAACCTCGCGCAAGGCGGCCTGTTCTCTGCCCTGCAGCTCCTGCAGGCGCTCGGCCAGGCCATCGCGGGCAGCGGACACACCGGCAAGCTCGCGCTCGGCCGCGATGCGGCTTTGCTGCTCAGCGCGAAGATCCTGCGCCTGCTGATCCATCACGACGCGCTGCTCGGCCAGTTGCGCCGCCTGGGCGTCCAGTTTCAGGCGGCCCTGAGCGATCTCGATGCGCGCCTCTTCCGCTGCCCGGCGCTCCCGGTCCACCTCGACGCCGAGGCGCTCGATCTCGGCGAGCTGCTCGGCCGCCTTGCCGGCGAGCACGTCGCGTTCGCTGGTGAGCGCAGCAACCTGTTCGGCCAGCGTGTCGCGCTCGGCTTCCAGCGCCTCACCGGCGGCAGCCAGGTCTGCGGCCTCGGTCTTGGCCTCGGCTAGCTGCCCCTCGACCTCGGCACGAGCTTGGGACGCCGCGCGCTGGATCTCGCCATTGATCTCGCGCAGGATCGACGCCGGCAGATCCATCGTGGGCGCCGGTGCGTCCGGCCGCGAGTCGCGCCACTTCGTCAGATGGCGGTGGATGGTGTTGGGGCTGCCGGTGCCACGCAGGCGCTCGCGGACGGCCCGGATGCTGGGCTCGCGCCCCTCGCCGACGAGTTCTTCGGCGGCTGCCTTGACCTGTTCGTAGGTCACTCCTTCTCGTGCCATCGCGCGGCTCCTTTGAATCGTAGCATATCGGGTGATACGCATATCACGCCGATATGATACGCGATATGATACGGTAAAGCAAGCGCCGGATCAGCCCAGCGCCCAAGTGAAAACCAGGTTGCCTGGGTGACGCTCGCGCCTGAGGACGCCGGCCGCAGCCAGGTCGCGCAGGTAGACGGCGGGCGATTCGCCCGGCGCTCGTCGCCGGCAGCCTGCATCGAGCAGCAAGCGCTCGGCGTAGGCTGCGCCCATGTCACCGCCCCGCAGCTTCGACAAGGTGCGCTCGCTGATGACCTGGCCAGTAGGCAGCAGGGTCAGCGTTCGAGCAGCGGAACGGCCGGCGTAGCGGCCGTTGTGCGCGGAGTAGATGGTTCCCGTGTGGCCACGCTTGACCACGGCGCCGCGGTCGTCCAGGCGCGGTAACGGGTCGCAGTAGGCGACGATGCCAGCGGCCGACAGCTCGCGCCGCGCCAGGCGGAAGGCGCGCGCGAGGAACCAGGTTTCAGCATTCGCGGCCAGTAGCTCGTGATCGAGCAGGACGAAGCGGCCGAGTTCGACGCCGGCACTGGCCGGCACGCCGAGGTAACTCGGAACGACGGCCTGATTCATCGGCACCGAGAACACGGCCACGCCGCCGAGCTGCTCGCGCCGGTGCCGCTCCTTGAGGAACAACCCGACCCGAAGGCGGGCCGCCGGGTAACTGCCCGAGTAGTGGTGCTCGATCACCCAGGGCTTGGCGGTCCCTTCGTCGATCAGCGCCACCTCGCAGCGGCCCGGGTCGAACGGCTCACCTGGTGGACGGTAGCGCGGCCGTCGCTGCAGCCACCGCTGGCAACCCTCGCCGAGGGCGAGCTGATGCGGCGAGTTCATCGCGGCACCTTCTGGCGAGGCGCGCGCCCGGAGGCGCCAGCGTTGAGCGCGTGCGCAGTGTGCCGCGCATACGTGGCCACAGCGCGCCAGTAAGCGGCCATCGGCCCTTTGCGCTTGCGCCAAGCATGCTCGGCCTGGCGATCGGCGTCAGCGCGCAGTTCGCGCAACAGGCTGGCCAGCGCCGTGCGCTGATCGGCCGGCAGCTCCAGGATCTGCTGCGCCGCGTTCAGGCGCAGCAAGGGATTGATGTAGCCCATGTCACTCACCTCCCACCAACTGCCGGACGGTCTTGGCCGGCGAGCTGCAGCGCAGCGATGTACGGCCGCACCCAAACCGGCGTCGCCGAGAGTTGGAACGTCTCGCCGGCATCGGCCAGCATGAGCGTTCTGAGGATCTCGGCGCCGATGGCCTCAGCGGCATCCGGCGGCACCGCATTGCCGATCCACTCGCGGTGCGTGCTGTCGGACTGCGACGCACCCAGGAACGCATCGGTGAAAGCCGCCACGTCGGCCGGGTCGGTGGGATCGAAGAGGCTCTGCAGGGCCGCAAGTTCCAGCGTCGTGAACGGCCGGTGCCAGGTGTCATCGAGTGCCCGGATGATCGCCACGAGTTGTTCATCGTGTGCCGGCAGCGGCCGAGGATCTGCCACGGACCACGGCCCGTTGTCGTGGCATGCGCTCGCGCTGACGGCGCCGCTGGGCGCGTCCCATCGCGTGACGCCGTAGTGGCCGCCAGTCAGGTAGGCGTCGCCCTTCTGCCGCGCCATCGCGCGAGGATCTGCCACAGCGAAAGCGCCCTGCCCTGTCGTGCTGGCCCCGATGACTGCGCCCGTGGGCTCGTCGAAGGCTGTGACACGGTACTTGCCCTTACCGAGGAAGCCGCTTCCCGCGCGCGGGTCTGCGACGCATGCGCCGCTGCCGTGCGCACTCGTCACGGCGCGGCCTGCTTCTTCCCAGCGCTGAACGGCCAGCTCGTTGGAGTGCTTCGGCGAGCCGAAGTGGCGCGGATCAGCCACGCCACCGCCGGCAGTGGGCTTGAAATCCCCGGTGATCGCACCGCTGGCCTGGTCGAACCGGACCACGCGGAACACGTTGGCATGACGCTCTGCCCCATAGCGAGGATCTGCGACCTGCTGAGCGCTGGAACCTGGCGCAACGGCGCCCGTGATCGTCTTGGCCGAGTGCTCCCAGCCTGCAACGCGAAACCCTGCATGCGAATAACGCGCGTGCTCGATCACGCGAGGGTCGGCGATGCTGAAGGCTCCATTCGCTGGCCTGCTCTGGCTCTGCACCGTGCCGCTGGGAGCGTCCCAACGACGCACACCCATCGCAGAGTTCTGCATGTCCGGCACGATCAGGAAATCACGCAAGTGGCCATCCTCGACCGCCAGGCGGTTGAGGCTGCGCCAGTCGGAACCGGCCTCCACGAAGGCAAGCCGTACCCACGTCTTCCACTGCAAGCGAGGGACGCGGTGCATCGAGCCGGCGGCTGGATCTCCCGGAAGCCACAGACCACCGATCACGTCACCCACCGAACGAAGCGGACGCTTCGGCGGCTCATACAAGCAGTTGGGCACCTTCGACGGATGCCGGACCACGATCAAAGCGCGCTTGCGCGTCTGGCCCAGGCCGCCCAGCTCGCCACAGTCGTGAACCGTCTCGCGACTGGCGTAGCCGAAGGCCGACAGCATCGCCATCAGTTCATCAGCAAACGCCCGGCCCCTGGTTGAGATCAGGCGCGGCACGTTCTCGAACAGGATCATCGGCACCGGGTCATCGCGCCAGGCCTCCAAGAGCAGCCACAAGGCACGCTCCGACAGGCCATTCATCGCGGCGTATTTCGGGCTAACGCTCTTGGACTCGGGCAGCAAGCCGGACAGGCCCTTGCAGGGTGCTGTGATGAAAACGCAGTCCGGCCGGCGATAGTTCGTCGCCCTGCGCACATCGTCAGGCGTCGCCTCTTGCCACCCCTCGGGAGGCTGGCGGCCATGAATTGCAACGTACTGGTGCCGGTCGGCGAAGTCGATATCCAGTGCCGGCACGCCGATGCGGCGGGCGAACACCTGGTTAGCCTTGGCGTCCACGTCCATGCTCCCCACGCACTCCCAACCGCCATCCATGCCGGCCACGGTGACGCGCGAGCGCTTGATGCCCAGCGCCCCGCCACCGATGGCGCCGAACATGCACAACAGAGTCTTGCGGACTTGAATGGTCATGATCGGCTCCCTTCAGGCGTAGGTCGTGAAGCGGTCGGGCTTGAACACCTCGACGCCACCCACGATCTCGGACGGCTTCTTGATGGCGTGGGCATAGCTCACCTTCACGCCGCCGTGCGCGTCCACGCGCTTCGTCATCGGTGCGCCGATGAACCGGCCCTTCAGCGGCACGCATTCACCCGCCATCGCCTCGCCGCTGTAGTTCGTGTCCTTCTCCAGCGCGCGGATCTCGATCGAGCGGGCGCCTACCTTGCGTGTGACCTGGTAGTAGTCGATGTTGGTCTGCTCATAGCCCCACGTCGCCACGAGCACGTCACCCACTGCGAGCTGCTGGCCGGCTTCGCGCTGCTGCACGACGCGCGCGCGCTTCTCGTCAGCGCTGCCCTGCTTGCCGGCGAGCCAGGTGGCGCGGTGCGCCTCGGCCGCTTCGGGCGTATCGAACCGATAGGCATAGTCCGGCTTGCAACGCATGCCGGCAAAGGCCAGCTCGCACACGCCACCGGGTCGGCCGGGGCGGCGGAAGACTTCCACGCCGAGCGCTTCATCGTGGTGGACTCGAACCGCTGCCGCACCAGCGACGGCAACGCGCTTGAGGTGGATCGCGCGGCGGTCAGCCATGAGACACCTCATTTCCCACGGGAAACACCTTCGCCTTGATCGTCATATCCTTGCTCCTAGTGAGGGGTGATGAACCCGGAGCGGCTAGAGCTGCTATCTCGACCCCGCCCGGCTGGTGACCTGTACTGAATCACCATGCTTTAACTATACCATTGGAACAGTTCCAATGCAATAGTTATTGCATGCCTTTCCGTGGCCGGCGGCCTCGACCTGGCGGCGAGCTGCAGCGCCTCGATGAGCGCCCGGACCTGGGCGGCCCCTTCTCGATGGCCGGTATTCCTGGGCCTTCGCAGGCTGACAGCGCCACCAGAGGCGCATTTCGCGGTGCCCTGTCCGGTGGACAGGGCGTGAGGCCGGTAGGAGCCGGCCCGGCAGGGCTGGCCAGCGGCTCAAGCCGATGGCCACTCCGTAGCCCGGCCGAAAGCATGCGACGAACCACCACACGCCGAGCTGCGCCGCTGAGCCTCCAGCCGGCCAAGGCAAGCCGCACCCTTGCCACGCTCGCGATCGGCGCCCCTGCGGGCTCTATGCGCCCCGCATGGCCTGTTTTGCCCGCCAGGATCGCCCCCTCTTCTTGACAGCCGGTATTCGGTGGGGGGTGCCGCCTGTGGCGGGGGGAGGGTGAAGCCCTCCCCCAGGGGGTCGAGTTCGCGGCGCAGGCGAAGCCGGAGCCGGACAGGGGGGCGGCAGCCCCCGCGAACTGATGTGTGCCCGCCTTCGCGGGCACCGGCTTGGATTGGGTGCTTGCCGCATGTCGTCAGGTGGTTAGTCGTGACGGCCTGGCCTGAAGCCCTGCGGGCTTTGCCCGCTCAACGGTCTGGATGGGCCGCAGGCCCTGCGGGCTCTGCCCGCTCAACTAACTCGCTTGAGGCCCTTGGGCCGAACGGGCGAAGCCCATCGGGGGATGCCGGGCGGGAAGGCCGCTTGCGGCCTGGGCGGAGCGCCGCTTGCGGCGCGTAGGAGCCGGCGGGGGCTTGCCCCCAAGAGGCGGAGGCGTCCATCGCAAAAACGCGCGGTGTGGCCACGCTGCAGGTTTTCGCCGGTTAAGAAGAAGGATAGAAGGAAGGCTAAGAGGGATAGGAAGTCGGAAAGCTCAACGGCGACAACGCTTTAGACCACGGATGCGTCACCCGGACAACCTGACCCGTCAGTCGAACAACCCGGGCCGAAGCCCTCACCCGTCAGCCGGACAACCTGGATTTCCCAGGCCATCGCTCCACCCGTCAGCCGGACAACCCGGATTTGATGCCCACCCGTCAGCCAGCCAGCCCGCCAAAACGCCATCCCGTCAGCCGGACAACCTGGATGGAAGTCCTCACCCGTCAGCCGGACAACCCGGAATCTGCTTCCCGTCAGCCAAGCAACCCGGCAAGCGTCACTTGACCTCCCCGAAAAACGCCCCGACCCGTCAGTCGAACATCCCGATACAAGTTGGCCAGCACGGACCACGCCCGGCTCCTTCGTGCTCAGCGACTCGGCAGCGCTTTCACCCGTCACCCAAACAACCCGACTACAGCAGCGAATCCTGCTGCTGTCCGATCAGCTCCCTGGCGTCCTTCTGACGTCGATTCGCCGCGCGCTGCTCCGAGGCAAAGACCCGGGTCGGCTGCAAGGTGTAGCTCACGTCCACCAGCTTCGAGCGAGCGCCGCGCTGCTCGCTCTTCGAGTAGGACACCAGCACTTGCCGTTCCACCAGCTCATCCCACGCCTCATCGAGCGCCGCTACAGCCTGGCGCTCCAGCTTGTAGCCCTCCAGCAGGCCGCTATCGCGCTTGATGGTCGAATATTTCATGGTGAAGCTGTAGCCCACCGCCGCCTGCGTGAACTTCAGGACGAGCTGCTTGATGAGCCACCGCGAGAGCTGCTGCCGGCACCGCATCCAGCCGTCATAGTTGAACGAGCGGTAGGCGATCTTGTCGATGCTGGATGTGACGAAGGGGTGGAACTCGGCATACCAGCGCGCATGCGGGTTCTTCTCCAGGTCCTCGCGCGTCACGCCGGCCAGGTTGCTGATGAAAGATGACCGGCCGAACTTCCCGATGCCCAGCGTGTCCTGCGCCTCGGTTTCAATGTCGATCGTGCCGAGCGACAGGATATCGAGGCCTTCGGCCAGGTCGCGGTGCGTCATCGCGTGGCCACGGGCTGCCAGCTCTTGCCTGAGCCGATACAGGGTGAAGTGAAGCCCGCTTCGCGGCATCGTGTCATCGAAGAAGCCGGCATCGTTCTCGGTGGCCAGGCGGCGCAGTGCCTGCTCGATCAGTTCTTCTCTGGCGCTGGGGTAATACTCGACGCTGGCGCCGGTGGGCTTGCCCTTGGCATCGAGCACCTCCAGCCGCGCCGGGCGAATCACAGCCGTCAAAGGGATGCTGCGGTAATTGAACGTCACACGCCTGATCGGCAAGTGTCCGCCTTTGTCACGCAGCTCGTCCTGCTTGCGGCGGGACATGGAATAGCGCGGGATGCTGTCCCACAGATCCACGGCGTTCGACAGCAGATCTCGCTGTTCCTCGGTGTTGGCCAGGAAGGTCTGAAACAGGCTGAGCTGCGGGTTGTCGAACGCCTTTTCAGGCAGCGGCGCAGGCCCCTTGTCCTTGCGGCCCTTCTTGGTCGACGTGGAGGGCACGCCCGGCTGTCCCTGCACGCTGGCCTGGCGCCTCTTCGTCTTCTGCGGCGCAGGCCGCGACGCCACTGGCGGCGCAGCAGCGTCCGCCGGCGCCGCGCCGTCAAGCAGTGCATCGACCCGGGCCGGGCCTCGCGCCGGATCGACGTTGTTCCTTGCCGCAGCGTCCCCTCTCTGCTGCACGCGATCGCGCAGGCGATCGGCGGCCTCTAGCGCCAACCGCTGGTTGTGGCTGGCGGCCGTCTTCGACGCGATATCGGCAGCCACCCCCGGATCGGTGCCTTTCTCGATCAGCTTGCGCCTGTAATCTGCCTCGTCGAAATCGTGATTCATCTTGTCCCCTCGTTCCGGTCAGCCGAGAGAACACGGCCCGGCCACTTGAACCAGGGGAACATGCCCCCTAGAATGCGAGCCGTGCAACCGTGATCCCTCGCGGTAAAACACTGTCCTAGTGAGCACTGAACGCCGGCCTGCTATGCCGGCGTTCGCCTTTGTAGGGTTGCAGTTCATCAGCGCCCTTCTGCCAGCCTCTTCCTCGCAGCGGCCACGGCACGAAAAACGGGCTGCAGAGCCGATTCAGCCACATCCACCGACGCGCGGGCGCCCAAGTCGCTTGCCAGCGCCTGCAGCTCCTGGCCAAGGGCCAGCGGCAAGGAAAGCGTCACCTGAACATAGGTCAAAGGGGACGCCTGCTCGATGAGCTTCGCCCGCACAGCGCGCACCTTGCTGCCGACATGCTGAGGCGCCACGTTGTTCGCAGCGGCGATCTCCACAGTGCTCTTGCCATGAATGAAATACTCCCGAACCCATTCCTTGGTGCGTTCGGTCGTTCGGGGCAAGGTTGCAAGAACGCGCTCCAGGTCTTCCGGGAGCGCGCGCACCACATGAACTTCTTCGCGGTCGGATCGTGTCATTCCTGCTTCCTACAGCGGCCTCCAACGGCCGCGCAAAACCCGGGCCGCATTACGGGCGCCCGGGCAGTCATCAAAAGACCGCCAGCAGTCTCAACTCATCGGCACGGTACACCTGGCGCTGGCTTGCATCGTCACCGAACTGGACGACGGCGTAGCCCTCGTGTGGATGGCGGACGGACATTGCCAACCGCGCAGCACCAAAGCTCTTTGACAGCGCAGCGAACTCATCGACAAACAGCGAGTGCGGCGACAGCTCCACCAGGAGCACAGCGCTGCTCTCCGGGCGATTCATGACCTCCGCTGTGCGCCATGAGGGCACTTCCTCAGTGGCGGCTGGGCGTTCGCCGCTGTGCTTGCTGCCGGCGGCAGACCCCTTACCAGGCTTCGCCTTGGGGGCCGCGGCGCGTTCGCCCTTCATGAACTGCTCGGCGATGGCCCGCTTGTTCGACTTGGCCGGCGCCGCCTTGAGCTGCTCGCCAAGCGCCTTTGCACGCTCGGGAGCCTTGCGCTCCAGGGATGCCACGGTGGCCAACACGGCGCGGTCAGCGGTCACGCCTTCCTCGACCAGCTCCGTCATCGTGTCGCCGCCACCAGCAATGGAAGCCAGCTTCGACACCCACGGCTTGCCCTTGTTGTACTTGGCCGCCACCTTGGCCAGGTCGCCGCCCGCCTCTTCGATATCTCGCTGAACGCGCTCCGCCAGCTCCAGGCTGCTCAGGTTCTCCCGGTGGATGTTCTCGGCCAGGTGAATCCGGTCGGCCAGCTCGTCATCCATCGGCCGCGACAGAACCGGAACACCAGCCAGGCCGGCCATGATGGCGGCGCGCAGCCGGCGCTCGCCCGCGATGATCTCGAACTTGTTGTTCGCAATCGGCCGAACCAGAAGCGGCTCCAGGATGCCCACCTCCTTGAACGACTCGGCCAGCTCGCGCAGAGCTTCCTCGTCGAACTTGGTGCGAGCCTGCTTTGCATACGGCACAAGGTTGCCGGTGGCCACAACCAACAGTTGTGCGTCCTTCTTGTAGTCCTCCAGCTTGCTAGCAAGCCGACCGATAGAGCTTTTCAGTGCATTTCCCATGATGGCGTTCCTTAGCGCTTGAAGACGGTTTGCAGGATGTGCGTGCAGGCCTGGCGCACTTCGGCGCCCGCCTTCTGGCGGCTCTCCCCCTTCGTTCCCAGCCATACCGGCCGCGACGTGGCCATCGCCCCGGAAACACTGGTGCGCTCGTGGATCATCATCGGTAGCAGCATGTCCGGCGCCGCCTCCTGCAGGTCGTCCAGAATCCGCCGGTCGAACCCGCTGCGAGCGTTGACCTTGTTGGCCAGCAGACCGATGACCTGCAGGCCGGGGTTCTGGTCGCGCTTGACTTCCTCGATGGTGTCCATCAGGTCGCCCAACCCGTCCACGCTCTCACGCGCGGGAACGAAGGGCATCACCACAAAGTCAGCCGCGATGAGCGCCGCACGCAGCCGCTTCCCCAAGGTGGGCGGTGGGTCCAGTACCACCAGGTCAGCGCCGGCCGCGCAGGCCGATAGACGGTCCCGCAGGGACTCGGCGCTGATCTTCGGCGTCTCGTCGATCTGCACCAAGCGCCGGTCGCCAGTCATCACCCGAACGCTGCCCTTCAGCTTGAACGGCAGTTCAAGCAGGGTGGGCTGCCGCGCGGCGCCCGAGAAAAGCGAGAGGGTCGGGGAAGCATCGCGGTCGATCTCACCGTCGAACAGGTTGCGCGTCAGCGTGCCCTGCCCGTCCAGATCCACCGCGACAACCGAACGGCCCTGCTCCGCACCGAGAAACGCCAGGTGAGTGCTGAGCATCGATTTGCCCTGCCCTCCCTTCTGGATCGCGCAAACAATCGTCTTCATGAGGTTGTCCTAGTGTGCGAGTTACCGGCGCCGCTGACGCTGCATCATCTGCGAAGCCGCGTCCGCCAAGTTTTCAGCGGATGCGCAACTATACCATAGGAACAGTTCCGATGAAAAGCTATTTCCCGTGGGAAACGCCATCCCACGACGGAAAAACCCCCCCGCACCACCCCGCGCGCACCTGGCGAAAGGCCGCTGATTTGGTGGACAGCCGGCGCCTGGGCGCCTCCACGCGGCCCACTAACATCGTCGGGATATATCCGCTACTCAGGAGAGGATTGATGGTCAAGACTTGGAAGGCTGCCGCCTGCTGCGCAGCCGCCACCGCGCTAGCCGGCTGCGCAGTCGCGCCAGTAGGCCCGGACAACCGCACCACGGAACAGGTTGTAGCCGAAACATCCGGGCGCCCGATCTCAGTCAACAACAACGTCAGTGCCGGACTGGATGCGGCCATCGCACCGATCATCAATCGGTGCCGCCGGGACACTGGCAACCTCGTGCCCCTCGCCTATGAGGCCGTGTCGTTTGCTCCCTACAACGGCGGCACCCTTCCCCCGATGAGGGTCACGCTTCCGAGCCGCCTGGCCTGCAGGGTCGCGGGTCAGGATGTGTGGGGCTTCGACGTTCTCGTCGGCAATCCTCGCTTTCTCAATGCCACCTACATCGGCAGCGGCGTCAACTACTACGGGACGGCGATCACCCGCTTTGTGAGCGGCCAGCAGATGCAAGCCGATACCGCGAACGCGGCGCAGCTCCGCGCCGCGAACCAGGCCGCCCAAGCGGAGCGGTCCAGGGAATGCGCCGCGCTGCGCGAGGCCTACGTGAAGCGATTCCGCGCGAACCCGGCCCCCGGCATGAAGGTCGATCGCGGCATGGTCATCGACGTGCGCGGGCCGATCGCTCTTGTCCAGTACAGCACCTACTGGCGACAGACCAGGCAGAAGGATCAGGAATGGGTCCAGATCCAGTCGCTTGGCCCACCGGAAGACTGCCCGCAGTAAACGGCGGCTGGCCAACAGGTCGGCCGCCGGGCACTGGATACAATTACAGTGTGTTGGCCGACGTAGTGGAACTGGATTGGAACGGCTCCCCGAAGCCTCGGGATGAGGTACTCGCGGCCACCCCGGTGCGCGGTCAACTGCGCATCGAACCACTGTGGACGGATCGAGATCTCGAACGCCCGCGCGTTCACGCTGACCTGCAGCCGATTCAGCTCGAAACGCTCTACAGCGTCCGTATCGAGCGCTGGCGCGGCAGAAACCTACTGCTGGCCGGCTGGCAGCGGCAGCCGGCGCCAGGCCGACAGACAGGCGGCGCCAGGTTCGCACAGCGCTGGTGGGTGCGCCTGGTGCTCGACGCCAATGAGCCGCCCATGTCTTGGCGCATGCGGCAGGCGGTTCGACGGGATCGCGGGTAGGCATGGCGGGCGCAACACGCGCAGGGTCGGTGGTTCGTCGCATGCTTTCGGCCGGGCTACGGAGTTCGATCCGCTCAGGCGGATCGAAGCCCTACCGGGCCGGCTCCTACCGGCCTCATGCCCTGTCCACCGGACAGGGCACCGCGAAATGCTCCTCTGGTGGCGCTGTCAGCCTGCAAAGGCCCAGGAATACCGGCTTTCGAGGAAGGGAGTCCGCGCAGGCCTGGGCGGCTCTCGACGCTTCGGCGCCCTGCCCCGATCGGCTTGGGCGCCCCGTTTCCCGCGAGAAACGGGTCAGCGCTCGCGGTCGCGGCTGGCCGTGCGTGAAGCCTCTTGCTCCGGCGCGCGGGCGCGTTCCAGCGGCTGGCCCTGTTCCAGGCGCTTGGCGAACTCACTGCGGATCTGCTGCATGTAGCCGGCCACTCGCTCGGGGTTGCCGCCCATGCTGACGCGCGCCAGATCCTCGATCGCGCGCAGGCCGTCGAAGGCCTTGCGCAGCTCGGGGAACTTGGCGCAGGCCTCGGCCTCGGGCAACTTCTCGAAGGCGATCGCGCGGCTGGGTCGGATTGCATCCGTGAGGATCTCTTTCACCGGCGCCAGGTCACCGTGAAAGCTCCGGCGCGCGGCAGCGTTCCACTGATCTTTGCTGTTGTCGATGCGGGTCTGATCCAGCTCGTAGCCAGCCTCACGCGCGATCTGGCCAATCAGCTCCCGCGTCGTGCGGCCGTTGCCCTCGCGGAACGGGTGCAGGGCGTTCCAGTCGGCGTAGTACAGCGCCAGGCGCTCGACGAACTGCGGCTTCTCCAGCCCCTGCAGGTTGTTCTCTTTGGCAATGGCGGCACCGAGCTGCTTGCCAGCGCTCTCGATGAAGGCCGGCTGAGCGAAGGCGTCGCCGTTCTTGCTGATGTTGACCGTTCGGGTTTTGCCGGCCCACTCGTACACGTCCTGAAAAACGTGCGCGTGGATGGCCTTGAGGTGCTCTAGGTCGAACTTGCCGGCGATGGGCTTCTCGCGCAACTCTTCGATGCGCAGCTTGGTCTGCTCGTACTCGAAGTCGCGCAGCGCCGCGTCATCGCGGATGCCGGGGATGTTGCGAAGAACTCGTGTGCCCGGGTAGGTGTACGGGTCGGCAAACTCACGCGGCATCGGCGATGGGGGCAACGGCAGCCGAAGCCGCCTTGTCCTTGGCCAGCGCACGGGCCAGGCTCGCAGCGCGCGCCTGGTCGCGGGTCATGGCGCCCTCGATGACGGCTTCGCAGTCGGCCAGGAACTCCGGGCTCGGCTGGTGGCCTTCGATGCGCGTGCTGGCCAGCGCCTGTTCGTGGGCCAGGCGGCGCTGAGCCTTGGTGGTGGTCATGGCGATTCCTTCCAGGAGGGGCAGGCCGGCAATCTTGCTCTGGAACAGTTCCCAAAACGCCGGGTGCATCGCCCGGTGATCCTTGGTGCCCTGCTCGGCTTCCCATTGCTGCCAGGTGCGGCAGCTCGTATGCACCAGGGCGCCGGCCTGGGTCTGAGTCAGACCGGCCAGCTCGCGGGCGGCCCGGACCTCGCGAGGCGACGGGTTGCGCGACGGTGAAACGATGGAAGTCATGTTCGGAAGATTGCTCGACACGTTGCCCAATGATACGCGCATTGCGCGTATTCGCCACCCCTAGAGCGTGGCCCATTTCCCACGGGAAACGAGCCCCTACAAAGCCAGCAGTCCCTGCACAGCACCGCCCGGCCTCATGGTGGCCTCGGCCTTGCCCATCCATCGGGACATGGCCTGCGCGCGTGCTTCGATCGTGTTGGATTCGCCTCGTCGATGAGCGTTCACGCGCTCGGTGAAGTCGTAGGCCATCGAGTCAGCCGATGCGACCCACGGCAGGCCCTTGAACCCGGCCAGGCCCGCACCCTTGACCCCGAACAGGTGCGCCTTGGCGCCGGCGGGCAGCCGGCCATCGAGCGCGCGCAGGATGGCATAGAGCCCATGCGTGGGATGGTGCAGCGGCCGGCGGCACACCGACCCGATGCCAATGAGGGCAGGGGGCGCAACCCAGGGTTGCCAGCGCTCCCAAACCTGCATCAGCAGATCGAGGCTGCGCAGGTAGTCATCAGCCTGCCAACCTTGGATCACGGGCACGCATGGCCACGCCATGTTCGCCACCACGCGCGCGGGCAGGTTCCTGGCCAGCTCCGACTGCCAGGCGTAGAGCTGGCGCAGGCTGGCCTCCAGGAATGTCGCCGTGGCGCGCACCCGGAAATCCACCTCTTCACGGCTGCCCGCGATCTCAGGCTCGCAGCACAGGTCCGGCTGCGACCACCAGGCGGCACCGCACGAGTGCGCAAGCTCCATGTATTGCGCCAACGTCCAAGGGAAGATGCCGCCGAGGCCTGGCTGAGGCCCGGCCTTCTTCCAGGCGCGGGCGACCGTGAAGCCCGCGCTGTCGAGCGCGAAATCCAGCTCGTGGATGTTCGAGTATTCCGGGATCACGAAGCGCCCGGCTCGCCTGTTCCAGAACGCGCTAGCGCTGACCATAGCCGGATAGCTGTGCTGGAACGCATGGAAGGCCAGGCGGCCGCCACGGTGGGGGATTCCGATCCGCATCACCAGCTCGTCGCCCGGGTGGGCGTTGAGCTGCAGGGACGGCATGCCGGCGTCGCTGCTCATGTCCGCCCTTCGTCAGGCCGGCGTCTTGGCCGCCAGGTAGACGAAATACGAGGCGTCCAGCGCTCGGAAGAAGTCGAGTCCTTGCGCGTCTGCCAGGATGCGCAGATCTCCGAGCAGTAGACCGAGCTGGCTGATTCCTAGGATGTGGTCGCTGCGGTAGCTGGCCAGCAGCTCAGCGATAGCGGCGATGCGTTCCTGCAGGCCGGCCGGGGCACCGGCGCTGCCGGCGGCGGGAGTGGTAGGTTCGGTGTGCATGGTGCGGTCCAGAAGCTGGCCGGGCTTTGCGTCGGCCCGGTCCAGCGAGGGGAGGGGAGGGCGGAACCCCGGCGGCTGCCGGGGCGGTGGGCATCAGCCCTTGAGCTTGCGCATCTCTTCGGCCAGGGTCCACAGCGCGCGGTTCAGGCTCACGCCGCGATCGATGCTCCCCACCGGGCGGGTTTGCATCCGGCGCCCTTGGGCGCTGCGACCGGCCAGGCCGCCACGGATCACGTTCTCTTGAACGCGCTGCAGGGTGTGCCACAGGCTATTGCCCACGTCGTCCGAGCGGCGAGCCTCGGTGAGCTGGCGGGCGGTGACGGGTGCGGGCTGGTGGCCGCCGGTCAGCTCGACGACCTGTTCACCGTAGCGCAGCGCCAGGGCGGCGGTCGCGAAGGCCATTTCTTCGGCCGGGGCCAGCGGCAGCGCCTTCATGGACTCGGTGTGCTCGCTGACGACCTCGAACTGATCCAGCACGCGGAACGCGCCTTCGATCACTTCGCCCTGGATGTTGCCCTTGTGCGGGATGCGAATGTCTTCCACCACGTCACCAACCACCAGGCCGTTGCAGCACACAAAGCGGAACACGCCGGCCAGCATCTGGTAAGAGCTGGCGCCGTCGTGGCTGTTGATGAGGATGATTTCGTTCGCCTCGGGCTTGGCCTTGGCCTGGCCCGCATGGCGCATGCGGATCATGTGCTTGGTGTACTCGGCGCGGCCTTCGGTGCGGCTGTTGCCCTGCGCCACCATGAACGGCTCGAAACCTTCTTTGCGCAAGCCGCGCAGGACTTCGATGGTGGGGATGTAGGTGTAGCGATCCGAGCGGCTGGCGTGCTTGCCTTCGGCGAAGATCGACGGCGCCGCGATGCGCATCTGGTCTTCACTCAACGGCTCGGTGCCGCTGCCGCGCGTCACGCGGGTTTGACGGGAAAAGCGGGTTGCGAGGGTCGGGCTATACATGGATGATCTCCTAGTGAGTGGGGGAGGGGACCGGGCGGGTAGAGCTGCTATCTCTGCCCCCGCCCGGCTGGTGTTGCCTTCTGCATCACCAGGGTTTAACTATACCATTGGAACAGTTCCAATGCAATAGTTATTGCATGCCCTGCCGTGGCCGCCGGCCTTGACCTGGCGGCGAGCTGCAGCGCCTCGATGAGCGCCCGGACCTGGGCGGACCCCCCTTCTCGATAGCCGTATTCATGGGCCTTCCCAGGCCACCATCGCCGCCAGAGGAGCATTTCGCGGTGCCCTGTCCAGTGGACAGGGCATGAGGCCGGTAGGAGCCGGCCCGGTAGGGCTTCGATCCGCCTGAGCGGATCGAACTCCGTAGCCCGGCCGAAAGCATGCGACGAACCACCGCCCTTCGCGCGCCACCATCGGCTGTTGATCTCGGGGCATCGCCCCGAGGCGTCCACCTGGTCAGTTTTTCCCGTGGGAAACGCTCCACCCTGTCCTTGCTAGGCGATGGGATGATCGTGACAGCTCTGCATGCACTGATGGCGCGCAACTGAGCACAGGAACCTCATACATGACGATTCGCATCGAAGTCCTTTGGCATCTTGAAAACTTGCGGGTCACCGCCCAGCACATGCTCCAGCACCGGAGCAACGTCACGGGTCGGCCTCCGCTGCGAGATCTGAACGACGCTTGCTCTTTTCTTGTCGAACGGCTTCGGGCGCAACTCAAAGGCGAGCCGCTGGAGGAAGTCTCCTTCGACACCGTAAACCTCTATGCCGGCTATTGGGCGCACCTGGTCATGATGAGGGGCGCTCGGCAAGAGGGCGACCGACTCTCTGGCGAAGTAGGCGGTGTGAAGTTCGTAGTGGGCGGCACGGGCACGCCGGGTGAGCACTCCGACACTTTCACCTTAGAGAGACCTAGTGAGGTGAGCGGAACGATCGTTGCGAACGTGACATTCCTCGTCGATCTTGCGCGTTAAGCGGACGAATCTCCCGCCTGGCCCGCGTTTCCCGTGGGAAACGCAGCAAGCGCCAGCGCGCAGCGGAGGCCTTCAGGCCGCAGCGAAGGCGTCAGGCATACGGAAGGCTGCCCGCAGGGCAGTCCCGAAGGGATGAGCGACAGCGAAACCTGCAGGACGCCGACCCGGCAACGCCGGGGGACGCCCTGCCTTGGGTGCTATTTCCCACGGGAAACGGCCAATGGATTTCAGTTCTGCTCGAACGCTTCGCCGGGCTCGACTGCTTCTGGCGGCGACCCCGGATCGTCATCGTCGGGCTCCACCTGAGCCTGCTGCGGCAGTTCATCCCGAGCTTGATCGTTCGGCTGCTCACCTTGCTGCTGCGCCTCTTGCTGCTCGTTCCACGTCAACGGCAGTCGCGGCATCTGCTCGGCACCTGCGCGCCACTTCCAAGCCATCAGCTTTGACTGCTCTGTCAGTTCCTCGATGGCCTGGTCGTACTCACCTTCGGCCTCTTGAGGAACGACAAACAAGGCTGCCGACACCTCCCCCGTGTCCTGCAGCACCACACTTGCCAAGGGCTTTGACGACGGCAGGTTGTAGCGAAGCCCCTTCGTGAACCGCCGGTGCGACCGATGCAGCGCATCGAGCAGCTCCCACTCGAACAGCGACTCGAACGGCAGCCAATGCTCGTTTGCGTTCATCAGGCATGCAGCCTCGACCGAAAGCACCCCCTGAGCAGAGCGCGAGATCGTGGCCAGCACCATCAAGTGAGACACCTCAAGCTGGCTCCACATTTGCATCTGGTGGGCGAACCGCGACACCAGATGCTTGTGCAAGTCGTCAGTCATCAGCAGCTTCGTGTCGGGCATGTGCTTCACAACCAAGCACTTGCCGAAGCGTGCGTTCTCGATAGCCTTCACTTCGCCGAGCAAGATCATGCGAGCCGACGTCGATTCCGACAACCTTGCCAACGAGTCCCGCTGCCGCGCGCGGATCTCGTCAGCGCGGTCCAGGGCGAAGCTCTCCGGGATATGAAGCAAGGTCGGGAGCGGCTGGCCCTTGGTCATCTTGGAGCTGGCGGCCTTCAGGAGTTCGCGGCGGACCACGTACCAATTGCGCCGGCCGGCCATTGCGGGAGTCCACCTTGTCAGGCCCGCTTCGTCCATGAGGAAGTGCATCAGGCCGCGCATGGTCAGCTTAGTGCCGTCGCTGCGAACGCTCTCATGCTCGACCTCTGACGCGGCGCCTGGCTGACGTGAGCGGCCCTTGGTCAGGGCAAAGTCCAGCGACAGGGTGGTGGTCTGCGTTTCCAGCTCTTCCCGAATCGCTGAGCCGCTGACCTGGCCCAGGCCGGACAGCTCCGGCGGCGGCTCATAGTGTTCGCAGTGCGGAGCGTGCAGGGCACCCGAGTAGGGGAGACGCTTGATTAGGTATTGCCCGCGAGCAAGCGCTATGTATAGTGCCGGTCCATCGCCTTGCACAAGGCACAGGCAGACTGGCCGCAGTCTGGTCGCGTACCCTTTTTGCAAGATGCGCTGCCAGCTCTCATGCTCCGGCGAGTAGACGTGGCTACCGAACAGGTACTTGGGCATACAACAACCTCATGGCTGGAGAAGAACCGAAAGAAAAGAAGACGCGGCGCAAGCGGCGCCTCCCTGGCACAGACAAGCCCCCTCGGAAAGCGTTCTCCCTGCGACTCGAAGAAGGCACTTTCGAGCGCATGAACAAGATGCTCAAGTCCTACAAAGGCTCCCGCAACGAGTACATCGAGCGGTTGATCGAATTCGATCTGCAGTACCGGGAACGCATCCAGCCGCTGAACACGCCCCTCGATCTCGACAAGCCGACCGACAAGCACTGACAGTCAGCTTAGCACCAACATAGCCCCTTAACGTGGTATCACGCTAAGGGGCTTTTTCATTGCCGCTTGGCAATCCCTACCCTGGTAATGTTGGTAGTTGACGGGTTATCACCTACTGTGCTAACAACTAGTTGCGATTGCATTCCGTTACTAGTTCACACCAAAACGGGTGATTGACCGTTCTGCTGATACCATGCCAACATGCTAACGTGATACCACATTAAAAGAGCATGGCATGGGAGGAAGTTGGTGTTGATGGACTTTGACGCACTCGCACACAGTTGCGCCCCGAACGTGGCCCCGTCCACGTTGCGAGCGATGGCCACTGTCGAGTCAAGCCTCAACCCTCACGCCATCGGTGTGGTGAACGGCCGACTGGCTCGGCAGCCCAGGAACCTCCCCGAGGCCATCAGCACGGTGATGGCGCTACAGCAGCAGGGAATAGGGTTCTCCGCAGGGCTGATCCAGATCTACGTCAAGAACTGGCCGGCATATCAGCTCGATCACGAATCAGTGTTCGACCCGTGCGCAAACATGCGTGCGGCAGCCGGAATCCTGACCGATTGCTACCAGCGAGCAACGAGCAGGGCCGACGCCCCGCAGGTCGCTCTGCGCAACGCGCTGAGCTGCTACTACTCGAACAACTTCGTGACCGGCTACCAGCACGGCTATGTGCAAAAAGTAGTCGCTGCCGCACTGGCGGCGCCGAGCCCTGCACCTGGCCTCTCTCGGAAGGCTGCAGCAACGGACACAACCATTTCGACGCAACCGCGCGAAACCCCGCCCACCCGGGCACTTCAACCTTGATCAGGAGCTTTTTCATGTACGCAACGAACACGGCAGGTATCGCGGTCCAGCGCGAGCGCAACGCAACGCAGGAGTGGGTGAAAGCCTTCCTGTGGAGCACTTTCCTGGTGGCGGTCTTCTTCTTCCTGCTGCCCGGCCTGGCTCACGCCACCGGCACGGGCACGACGACCGGCACCGGCGGCGCGGCTGGCGCGCAGACCCGCATCACCAACGTGGCCCTCGGCTGGCAAAACATCGTCATGGGCGTGGGCGTGGCCGTTCTGGTCATCGCCTGGTCTGTGATCGGCTACGCCATCGCCTTCAACGGCAAGACGATGAAGGATCTGCAGAACCCGGCCATCGGTTCCACGATCGCCGGCCTCGCTCCGGTCATCGTCGGCTGGCTGTTCAGCTAAGCCTGGCGCTCAGACAGGCAGGTAGCGATGCAGGACGATTTCTACGACCCGATCTACAAGGGCTGCACGACCCCAAGCACGATCTTGGGCGTGCCGCTCATCCCGTTCATCTTGGGTGCGCTGGTGATCGGCCAGCTCTCGGTGCTCAGCTTCTATTTCTTCAAGCTGAGCGTCGCAGTGTTCTTCGTCGTCATCGGCGTGTTCCTGTACGCATGGGCACGCAAGGTCGGATCGAACGATGAGCATCGCGTCCTGCAATACCTGATGAAGGCGCGGATGCGTGGCCGCCAGTCGGCCACGCGCAAGTTTTGGGGAGCGGTGAGCTTCTCGCCTCTGCCCCCTCGAAAGTGAAGCGACATGTTTTTCAAGAAATCAGGCGATCTCGAAGAGTCGAAGCAGCTCGGTAAGGGCGAGGTTCATGTCGCTCACTACATCCCGATGGGCGTGCATCTGGCGCCCAACGTCATCAAGCTGCGCGAGAACGGGGATCTGTGCGCCACCTGGCGGCTGCACGGCCTTCCGTTCGAGACAGCATCCCCCGAGCAGATCTCAAGCGCGAAGCGCGAACTGGTGAACTTCCTCCACGGCGTGCGCGGCTCGGAAATCTCCGAGCCGTGCGCGCTTTGGGTCCACCGCGTTCGCCGTCGCTTCACGGATCGGCTCAAGGGCCGCTTCCCCAGCACGTTCGGCCAGCATCTGAACGACAAGTATTACGACAAGCTCGCTGAGCAGTCCATGCTCAAGAACGAGCTGTACTTCACTCTGCTGCTGCGCCCGACTGTCACGGCCGGCGGCGCCCTGAAGAAGATGCGGACCCGCAATGCGGACGCGCTCAACGAGTTCGATGCTGAAGTGTTGGAGCGCTTCACCGCTCTGACGAACCAGGTCGAGAACAGCATGCGCAAGTACGGCGGCGAACGCCTGGGCTGCCACGAACGCAAGCTCACCAACGGCGAGACGCGCACCAGCTCGGACATGCTGAGCTTCTATCGCTTCCTGTTGACGGGCATTTACGAGCCTGTCGATGTGGAGCCGTCCCCGATCTACAACTACCTGTGCGATGCCCGCCTGTTCGCTGGCGACTCCAACGGCATCGTTCAGACCAAGCACCTGCAGCGCCGCGGCTTCGTGGGCTACCTGGACTTCCTGGACTACCCGGAAGTCTCCGAGCCCGGCATGAACAACTGCCTGTTCTACGGCAACTACGAGTTCGTCGAGACGCAGAGTTTCAGCTTCATGAGCAAGCGTGACGGCCTGAAGGCCGTCGAGCTGCAGCGCAATCGCCTGGTCAGCGGCGGCGAGGGCTCGCCCCAGCAGATCCAGGACATGGAGAACGCCTTGGAAGACGTGCGCAATGGTCGCGTCTACATGGGCGAGTACCACTACAGCCTCGGCATCATCGGCAGCACCATCGATCAGGTCCGCAAGGACATGGCGAACGCCCGCACTGCGCTGCAGGAGGATGTGGGCTACAAGGTGGCGACGGTGGACGTGATCCCCGAGTGCGCCCACTTTGCCCAGCTCCCGGGCAACTGGAAGTGGCGCCCGCGCGTGGCCACCATCACGACGCGGAATTTCGCGTGCATGTCCCCCATGCACAACTTCGACTTGGGCAAGCGTGACGGCAACCCCTGGGGCGAGGCCATTGCGATCCTGCAGACCCCGGCCAAGCAGCCGTTCTATCTCAACCTCCATCAGATGGTGCTGGGTCGCAATCGCGTCGGCGAGAAAGACCCCGGCAACACGTTCATCTGCGGAATGATCGGCACCGGCAAGTCGGTGCTTTTGGGCTTCCTGCTGACCCTGCTTACCAAGGTGCTCGGCCTGCGCATCCTGTTCTTCGACAAGGACCGTGGCGCCGAGATCCTGATCCGCGCGCTGGGCGGCCGGTATCGGCAGCTCCAGCGAGGCCAGGCCACCGGCTTCAACCCGTTCCAGTGGGAAGCGACTGAAAGCACGGTCAAGTTCGTTGAGCAGCTCGTCATGCAGTGCGCTCGCCGCAGCCCTGACGAGGCCCTGCCCATCGAGATCGAGAACGACATCATCCGCGCCGTCCGGCGCGTCTTCGATCAGCCGGACAAGGCTTCACGGCGCATCAGCGCGATCCTGCAGCACGTCGGTGAAAACAGCCCCGTGGGTGAGCGCCTGGCCAAGTGGTGCCGCACCGCCACCCGCAAGGGCTCGAATGCTTGGGTGCTCGACAACGCCATCGACACCACGGACTTTTCGGGGCACTCGATCTTCGCCTTCGACTACACCGAGTTCCTGGGCGATGAAGAAGTCGGCCCCATCATCTTGTCGTACATCCTCGAAGCGGCGAACACGCTCATCAACGGCAAGCCCTTCGTGTACGTCATGGAAGAGTTCGCCAAGATGGTCGCGGCCAAGTCGCAGACCCTGGTGGAGTTCGCACGCGACAAGCAGACCACGATTCGGAAGCTCAACGGCCTCGGGATTTTCGTCACGCAGAGCCCCAGCCAGGTCAACCAATACCCGATCGGCGCCACCCTGCGCGAGCAGTCCCAAACGCAGATCTTCCTGCCGAACCCTGGTGCTGACTACGCCGACTACGTGGACGGCTTCAAGCTGACCGAAACGGAGTTCGACACGATCAGGAATCTCGCCCCTGACAGCCGTTGCTTCCTGGTCAAGCAGGGCGACCGCAGCACGGTCTGCAACCTGAATCTGTACGGCTTCGCCGACGAGTTGGAGATCCTCACCGGCACCCCTGAGAGCGTGGAGCTGTGTGAGCAGGTCCGCCAGGAGCTTCGCACCGATGACCCGGATGTGTGGGTGCCGGTGTTCTTGGAGCGCCTGAAGCTCCAGAAGCAAGCATCGAAACAGGCGCTTCAGCGCGCTATGGCATAGGAGATCACCAGCATGGCCGTTCACGCACACATTGCCCGGGGCGCGCTGTTCATCGCAGTTGCGCTCGCGCTGGCAGCCTGCACCAAGCAGGACGATCAAGCTGGCGCTGCGGCGCCTGCAGCCGCTTCCGCTCCCGCGTTTCCCACGGGAAACGAGGACAAGCAAATGACTGCCGCTGACTGCGACAAGCTGCCCGACCCGAAGCCTGCGGATGACAGCGCGGCGGGGCGTGCCGCTGCCGTGGGGCAGGGCCAGGCCGCTCGCGCAGCCTGCAAGAAGGACGTAGCCGCACGCCAGCCTAACGCTGACCTGGCTCGCATCCGCGAGATCAAGGAGAACGAAGAGGCTGAGCGTCTGGACCGCAAGAAGTCCGAAGCCGAATGGCGGCAAGGGGTCAAGGAAGGCTCCAAGAAGCCCATCAAGCAATACACGTACTGAGGGCTGAGCGATGGGCTTTCTTGCCGACACCGAAACCGCCGTCACGACCGGGTTCACCACGGTCGCAAACACCTTTGGTGCTGGCTTGCTTGGCACCTTCCGGCCGGCCTTCATCGTGGGCTTCACCATCTGGATCACGTTGATTGCCTACGAGGTGGCATTCGGCAAGTCAGAGGACGGCTTTACCTACATCTTCACCAAGATAGGGCGGATCTTCCTGATTGGCGTTTTAGCGCTCTACGGGTGGCCCGAGGTCGCCGATCTGCTTGGCGGCGTGAAGGATGGTTTTGTCGGCGGCGGCACCATGTCCAGCACGCTGGAAACCAATCTGATCGACCCCATCACGGCGCTGTGGGCGAGCTTGTTCCAGTGGTTCGGCGACGCGATCTCATCGGTCGGCTGGACCGAGCTGGGCCGCCTGTTCTCGACCATCGCTCTGTTCATGCTGCTGTTCGTGGCCTACGCGCTGCTCTCTCTGGCGGTGGCGGTGTTCGGGGTGGTGGCCCTGGCGATGTTCCTGGTTGCGAACTCCATCTTCATCCTGCTGATGGCGATGGGTCCGTTCTTCTTGCTGTGCCTCGCCTTCCCGTTCACTCAGCGGTTCTTCGAGACGTACATCGGCAACGTGATGACGTCGATCTTTGCGATGGCCTTCACGGTGCTCATGGTCATGTTCGTGGCCGGTCTGTTCGGCCTGGTCGGCATCCAGAACGTCATCCCGACAGCAACCGATGAAACGACGGTCACTCAGGAGATCAAGTCACTCGCTGTCCTGTTCGCCTCGAAGGCAGCCATGTCGTTGCTCATCATCTATCTCTACTACAAGGTCTTCGATCTGGCTTCGGCGCTCGGCGGCGGCTTGAACATGGGCAACAACATGGTGGGCGGTGTGCGGGCCATCATGAAAGACCTCCAGCGTGGCGCCAACGCACGCAAGTCGGCACCGAATCAGATCGGGCAGGGCGGTGGTGGTGGCGGCGGCGGTGGCGGCGGCGGTGGCGGCGGCGGTTCGTCGCAGCGCGCCGGCCGCGCCAACAGCACGTTCACCGGCATGGGCCTGTCGGCCGCCGGCTCTGCTATTTCCGGTACAGCCCGCGCAGCGATCGCTGCGGGCGGGGCAGCAGCATCAGGTGGCCGCCTGGCGGCTGCAGGAGCGGGACGCGCGGCCGTTGGCGTCGGGCGCGCAGCAGGTGCGGTGGGGCGCTTTGCCTACAACCGCTATTCACAACTGACCAACCGCAGCACTGCGGGTTAAGTCTTCACAGGAGAGCGACATGAACCTTCGCAAGTTTTTCTCTGGCGCTGCGATCAGTGCGCTGATGTTGTTTGCGGCGGTGCCGGCGCGAGCTGGCATTCCCGTCATCGATGCAGCGAACCTGGCCAACAGCATCCAACAGGTCATTGCCTGGGGCCGTCAGGCACAGGACATGATCAATCAGCTCAATCAACTGCAGCAGCAGTTCGCGCAGTTGCAGACGATGACCACCAAGCTGGACGGCATCCGCAACCTCGGCACGATCCTCAACGACCCGAACATCGTGGCGGCACTGCCGCCCGAAATGCGTAACGCGACCCAGCTCCTGGTGAACCCGTCCGCGCTGGCCACCAGCCAGGCGAACCTGAACCAGATCCTGGCGTCCTTCGGCGTCAACACGACGGTGAACCCGAACGCTGGCCAGGCCCAGGCTGACACCCTCGGGCGCATGCAGCAGATCCTCGCGTCGGCGCAGACCCGCAACACCCAACTGGCCCAGCTCGCCAGCCGCGTGGACGCGACCGCTGACGCAAAAGAGTCGCTGGACATGATGAACCGGAACGTGCTCGAAACGGCCAGCATCAACAACCAGATGACGCAAACGATGGCCGCGCTCGAAGCTGCGCGCCAAGCCGCTGAACTGAAGCGCATCGCCGACAACCAGGCGTATTTCGCGAACGTGAAGACTGGCGCGGCACAGCCCCTGCGCACCTACTCCTACTGACACCGGGGCTCCCCTATGAGTATCTTCAATAAAGGCGCCAATTGGGAGGCGACGCGCGTCTCCGACTTGGAGAAAAGCCGCAAGCTCGCGTGGATGTTCGCCGTGCTGATGGGCTTCTGCCTCGTGGTTGCTGTGATCGCTTTGGCCATGCTGACACCGCTGCGTCGTACCGTGCCGTACGTCGTCAAGCAGGATGCTCAGACGGGGAACCTCGAAGTCTTGCAGACCTTTGACAACCGAGTCATCGGCAACCAAGAGGTGTTGAACAAGTATTGGGCGCGCAGGTACGTCCTGGCGCGCGAGCAATACAACTGGTGGCTTGTGGCCGCCGACTACGACACCGTAGCGGCGCTCACCGATCCCACCATCTTCAAGGAATACGGCGACCAGTTCATCGGCGACAAAGGCCTTGACAAGGTGTTCGGTGACTTCACCGAGCGCCGCATCAAGGTCTTGTCGATCGCGCCGTCGCCGACCAACGCGCAGCAGATGGTCATCCGCTTCGAGCGCACCACGATTTCCAAAGGGAACGTGGTTGAGGCACCGACCGTCTTTGTCGTGAACATGACCTTCCGCTACAACCCGAACACCTACGCCTCGGAAGCGGAGCTGATCCGCAATCCGATGGGCTTTCAGGTCTTCTCCTATCGGCGCGATGTGGAAGTGCCCGGGACGGGCGCAACGAATGAGGCCGGCGCTGTGAAGCCCGGCGCCGCAGGGGGTTGACCATGAAACTGTTTTTGAAGCCGCTCGCGGCCAGCCTGGCGCTGGTCGCCTTCAGCCTGGCACATGGCGCCGCCTTGCCCGAGCCAGGCCCCAATGACGCGCGAATCCGCGTGGTGCCGTACAAGGCCAATGAGGTGACCTTGGTCCGCGTGCAGCGCGGCACTGTCACCCGCATCGTCCTGGAGCAGGACGAGAAGATCGAGATCCCGGTTGTTGGCCTGAGCGCCGACTGCAAGAGCGAGAACGATGAATGGTGCATCAGCGCCATTCAAGGCTCTAACCAGATCTTCGTGCGTCCTCGCGACAACGCGACGCGCAACAACATGGAGTTGCACACCAACAAGCGCGACTACTCATTCGCGTTTGAGGTCGTGGACGAGATCAAGATTTCCCGTGGGAAACGTGCTGACGCGGAAGTGCCGTTCTTTCGCGTGGTCTTCGACTACCCGAAGCCCAAGGCTTTGGCCGAGGCCATGACTGGCGCTGATCGTGCTGCGGCCGTGAACGCGCTCCTGCAGCGCGTTGATATCTCAGCAGCTCGCCCTGTGCCTCAGCAGGTTGACCCTGACTACGGCATGACGCCGGCTCAGCGGCTCAAGGCCGAGGGCATCGAGGTCCGCAACACCAACTACAGCAAGCAAGTGCTCGAACGCGGCGAGGACGCTGAGCCAACGATGGTGTTTGACGATGGCAGGTTCACCTACTTCGAGTTCCCTGGCGCCCGCGAGATCCCTGCGGTCTTCGCGCATGGCAGCGATGGCCAGGCCACGCGAGTGAACTGGCACATGAACGGGAACTTCGTGGTGGTTCAACGCACCGCCCGCAAGTTCACGTTGCGCCTCGGCGATGCCGTCGTGGGCATCTTCAACGAAGCATTCGATCGCACCGGGATCGAGACGCCCACGGCCACGGTGTCGCCGGCCGTCGTGCGCGAAATCAAGGGAGGCTCGCAATGAGCACGGACGCCACCAACATCGAGCCGGGCGATCCGTCGCAGCTCAACGCCGCAGCCGGCCCAGAGACGTTGCCCGAGGTCGCGGAAGACATTGTTTCGGTCAACAAGAAGGGCAAGTCTGAGAACAAGGTCGCCAAGGCCATTTTTCTGCTTCTGGTTGGCGCAATGCTTGTCGGCGTCCTGGCCTATTTCACCCAGGTCTGGATGAACAACCGCAAGGCTCAGATGCGTGCGAGCAGCGGCCCGAAGGCTGCTGAGGACACGAGCCAGGTCTTCAACCCCGAGAAGACCGGCGCAGCGCCACCGAAGCCCAAGATCGGCGCTGAGAGTGGCCTGCCCGCTCCGTCGCAAACCGCCGCTTCTGGACCGATGGCACCCGGCGCTGCGCGCGACGACGGCATCAGGCCGATGCGCGGCGCCGATGGCAAGGTCTTGGTGAACCCGCAGGGGCGGGCGATGGGTGTGGACAAGGACGGCAACATCGTTGAAGTCCCGGCCATCACCGCAATGGCTGGCGATCAGCCGGGCCGCAAACCGCTGCCTGGCGATGGCTCTGCTGGCGGTCAGCAAGGGCAGGGCGGCCAGCAGCAGCAGAAGCCTCCGAGCCGCTATGCCGGCTCCCTGTTCGTCGGCGAGCCCGCCAAGCCCTCAAACACGAGCACCAGCACGGGCGTGGACACCACCAATACGCAACAGGCGTCGGCAGCCATTGCCCAGGCCCAGGCTCAGCAGATCTCGGAGATTCTGCGAGCGGCAGGCGTTGGCGGCAACGCCCAGCCGGCACGGACGCCGACTGCAGGCCCCATGCCTGGCGTTCCTGGCGGCCCCGGAGCCGGCGGCACGCCAGCCGAGCAAGCACGGCCCGGCACGGTCGGCGCATCGCTTTACAGCAGCGCGACGCCGGTATCGATCGCCAAGCGCATGTCGGACCAGAACCTGATTCTCCCGAAGGGCCGGCAAGCTGATTGCGTGCTGACGGGCCGGATCATTGACGAGGTTCCCGGCTTCACCTCCTGCGTGCTCGCCCAAAACCTCTACTCGGACAACGGCCGCGTGCTGTTGCTTGAGCGCGGTAGCGAGCTGACGGGCGAGTACGGCACCACCAATCAGCTCGGCCTCGAACGGCTCTTCGTCACCTGGACCAGGCTGAAGACGCCCGAGGGCATTGAGATCGACCTGTCTTCCCCAGGCTCTGACCGTCTTGGCACGTCGGGTCTGCCTGGCCACCTCGACAACCGCTGGGGCGCACGCATCGGCGCGGCCTTCCTGCTGTCGTTCGTCAAGGATGTGACGGTCGCCATCATCAACAAGCAGTCGCAGTCGAACAACTCCAGTTCGACAGTCAACGTGACGACGCAGCCTGGCCAGAACACGCTGAATGCGTCCTCGCAGCTCGCTGAAGAGGTCATCAAGCAGACGCTGAAGGTTCGGCCTCGGCTGACCATCAACGAAGGCGACCGGATCTCGATCTACGTCGCCCGCGATCTGGACTTCTCGCCGGTGTACGCCCTCAAGACCGCCGGCACGGCCGGCGCAACCAGGCTGCTGACCAAATGAGCGCACTCGACCTACTCACACGGCGCAAGCCCACGGCTCCTGACTTCGTTGATACGGCCTTCGACAGCCGGTTTGACACCGGCTATCACGGCATCGACGACGACACCGTTTTCGGTGACGTGCTGGCCAGCGATACGGTGGTGCGGAGCTACCTCCGCCCGATCAAGCGGCACATGCTCGCTCACCAGGCCACCGAGATCTGGATCAACAAGCCGGGCCAACTGGTGATCCAGCGCGAAACCGGAAACGAGTTCATCGACGAGCCGGCGCTGGACTTCCCAGCGCTCGAAGCCTTTGCCCAGGCCATCGCTGTGTACTCGCCCCAACAGCAGACCGTGGGCGCGAAGACGCCGCTGCTCTCGGCCACGATGCCTGATGGCGAGCGCATCCAGATCGTGCTGCCGCCGGCTGTGGAACCCGGCATGGTCAGCATGTCGATCCGCATCCCCAAGTCGGAAGTGATTCCGCTGTTCCGCTACAAGGACAGCGGGGCGTTCTCTAAGTTCATCTGGCCCCGGCCCGACAACTTCGAGGCGGCGCTGCGCAAGCTCACGCCCGAGGATCGGCACCTGTGCGAGCTGCTGGCCGCCGGCAACCTGCACGACTTCTTGATCGCCGCGATCTTGGCCAAGAAGAACACCGGCGTGATCGGCGACACCGGCTCCGGCAAGACCACGTTGATGAAGTCGATGTGCCAGCACATCCCGCGTCATGAGCGCCTCATCACGGTGGAAGACGTGCGCGAGCTGATGCTGCCGCTGCACGAGAACCGTGTTCACCTGCTGTACTCGAAGAGTTCCCAAGGCATCGCCAAGGTCACGCCGGCTGACTTGATCGGCTCCCTGATGCGTATGGCGCCGGATCGCGCCCTGCTGGCCGAGCTGCGCAGCTCCGAGGCCTGGGACTTTCTCAAGCTGCTGACGACGGGCCACAGCGGCTCGATAACGAGTTGGCATGCCGAGAGCTGTGCCCTCGGCTCCGAGCGCTTCGTGTTCATGTGCAAAGAGAACCAAGAGGCCGCGACGCTGGGCCGCGAGGAAATCAAGCACCTCTACACGCTCACGATCGATGTGGTGATCCACATGACGCGCAAGATCGTCTACGACGCCCAGGGGCGCCAGGTTCGGTATGAGCGCTTCGTCGACGAGGTGTATTTCGACCCGTGGGCGAAGCTCAACGCCCGCTTTGGTGATCGCAAAGTCGCCTGAGGCACTGATCCATGAAAGCGAAAACCGTTGTCGCCTCGCTGCTGGTCGCTGCCTGGTTAGGCGCTGGTGCCTGGGGCCTTCGCTATGTGGCCGGTGGGATCTATTACGTCATCCACAAGACTGATCCACGCCAAGTCCAGGCCGAGACTTGGCAGGAATATTGGGAGCAATATCAAGACGATCGAAGGGAGAAAAAACGCTTACAAGGTTCTATGGGTCTCGCAGTATTTGCGATTTTTGGCCTCCCACTGCTCCTTATTCTCATCAACTCAGGGAAGAAGAGAAGCCTTCACGGTAACGCACGTTGGGCTACCGTCACAGAAGTGCGCGAAGCTGGACTGCTTGCCGATGAAGGACTGATTCTCGGACGTCTCGGCGGTCGATACGTAATGACAGCGGCGGCAAAGTTCGTGATGCTCATTGCTCCGACAGGTGGCGGCAAAGGTGTGGGAACAATCATCCCAAACCTGTTGAATTGGAACCAATCAGTTATTACCGTTGACGTAAAAGAGGAAAACTTTCTTTTCACTTCCGGTTTCCGCGCAAAGCACGGGCAGGAAGTCTATAAGTTTGCGCCATTTGACGAGAAGTCAGAAACTCATTGCTGGAATCCCTTGTCCTATGTGAGTCGAGATTCGAGATTCACTGTTGGCGACCTCCAAAGCATTGGTTACATGCTTTATCCCAAGCGCGATGGTGACGGGGCATTTTGGAATGATGCCGCTCGAAACTTATTCGTTGCCGTGAGCCTGTATTGCCTTGAGTCGGGCTATCACCTCACCATTGGAGAAGTTTTGCGCCGGGCCAGCGGCAACGGACGGCCGAAAGAGTTCTGGCAGGGCGTGGTTGACAGCGGAGTTTCGGGCTCTGGCCACGAGCTGGGTAAGCACTGCCGTGATTTGCTGAGCCAGTTCGTCAGCAACTCCGACAACACGCTGACCAGTATCTTGTCAACATTCACTGCTCCGCTCGGTGTATTTGTCAACCCGTTGGTGGACGCTGCGACAAGCAGTGACGACTTCGATGTTCGAGATGTTCGTCGCCGGAAGATGTCGATCTTCATCGTCGTCCCTCCGAATCGCCTTGCAGAGGCATCGCTGCTGATTAATCTGTTCTTCAGCATCGCTGTTGACCAAAATACCAAGACCCTTCCCGAGAACGATCCTTCGCTTAAATATCTGTGCCTGCTTCTGCTGGATGAGTTTCCCGCCCTTGGCCGCGTCGACAAATACTCTAAGGCGATTGGATACATTCGAGGATACGGCCTCCGATCTTTGATGGTTGCTCAATCCATGAGTCAACTCAAAGAGCGCGAGCTTTACGGCGAAGAGGGTGCCAAAACCCTCGCCACCAATCACAAGATTAAGATTGTTTACGCTCCAAACGAGCAAGACGATGCTCAGGAATATAGCGAGATTCTCGGCTACTACGGACTCAACAGTACGAGCAAGGGAGTTTCTAGGGGTCGCGGCGCGGTCACAAATAGTGAAAACTCCAGTGAGCAAAAGCGCGCACTGATGATGCCTCAAGAATTGCGAGAAATTGGCTTTGAAAAGGTCATCGTACTGGACGACGACTGCAAGCCAATTTTCGCAGACAAGGTTATTTACTATAAGGACAAAGCGTTTGTTGACAGACTGAAAAGCATCAGTCCTTCGCTTCGAGCATTGGGTGACAAGTTACCCACCAAAGAACAACTTGAACATGCCGCATTTGTCTTGAAAGACTTGGCAGTATCAGTAAAGGCCATTGATATGGAAACCTTCATAGCGAAGTCGGAAGGGCGAGTAAGACCAGTTGCCCCGGGCGAGCAAGTTCCAGCAAACAAGCTGGCCGTTAACTTGGACTCGATGCCGCCGGTGACCAACAAGGCTGCCCCTGTCGCACAAGAAGTGTCGGCAATGGCCGACTGGCTGTTTAGCAACGTGCAGTGGGCCAAACAAGAGGCCGACCAACCGAAGCCCTTGGATGAGGCTGAAGCACGCACCAATCAGGAACTGGAGATCACGCAATGAAACTCAAACGCGCAATGTCGCTGGCCGGCTTCTCGCTCTGCATGGTCGGCACGGTGGTTCAACTCGGCGGGTGCGCCTCTGTGCCGACGCCGGCCGAGGCTGACGGCAGCTCACGGGTGCCGGCGAACGACGCCAGCCGCGTGCAGGCGCTGCAGCAGCGCGTGAGCGCTGATCGTCAGCTCCTGAACGAGAACAACCTGCTGCGCGCCCAAGTCGATGTGCTGCAGACCAAGCTCAACGAAATGACGGCCATCGTGCGCGAGGCGCTGATGCTGCCCCCGGCGCCGCGTCCCCAAGCGGCGCCGGTGCCCGTTCCAGCGGCGCCGACTGCATCGCCTCAGTCGATGGCAGCGCCAGCCTCTGATCTGCCGGCCTACGCCTACGCGGCCAACTCTTCCGGCGTGGTGATTCGCGTCTTCCACCCGTTCGCCCGCACCGAGTTCGAGCCCAGTGAGCAAGTCGCCCAGGCCCTACGGGTCAGCGTGCGCGGCGCGGAAAAGATCGAGGTCCGAGGCCACACCGACAGCGCCGTGGTGAACCCCATCGACAAGCTCATCGCGATCGAGCGCGCCGAGAAGGCGCGGACCTGGCTCATCAACAACGGCGCCGAGGCCTCGAAGATCAACACGCGGTATTTCACTGCTGGCAATTTCCTCGTGGAGAACAAGACCCCGCAGGGGCGCTCGATGAATCGCCGCGTGGAGATCGACATTCGCAACCAGCAGCTCGCCGGTCAGCGCGTGGCGTCCAGCAACTGACAGCACGGAGACTCGCCATGAGCAACACCATCACTGAGGGCAAGGATCGTGAACTCCCCCCGGACCGGCATGGCGAGATCCTCCGCGCCCCGACGCCGGCTGCGATCGAGCTGAAGACCGAGGTTCTCCAGGCTTCGGCGCACAAGGAAGCAGGGCAGGGCGACGCCATGCGCGAGCGCTCGTCCATCGAGTCGCGCACAGATCTGCGTCTCGCTGCCACGAACGAAGCCATGCGCGCCGATCCGGCCAGGTCCGCGGCCACGTTGGCGATCGAGCAGGACACAGCGCGGCGCTGGGCAGACCTGGATGCAGCCGACTTCGGCCGCATTCGCTCGGACAGCCGCCGGGAGGCTGCCCTTGAAGCGATTGCCGGCCACATGCGTGTGTCACCGGAATACGCAGAAGAACTCAAGAAGCGCTCGCCGGTCCTCGCCGAGTCGGCCAAGGTGCTCAACGATGAGCGGGCCAAGGTGGAGCGCGAGATCGCTCTGCCTTTGATCGAGCGCAACGCGGCAGCGCTGGCGCCTCGCGGGAGCGCTCAAGGCCTGTCCGATGCCGAGCAGCGCGAGCTGGCCAAGCAGGATGCCAAGAGCCTGGCTGTGGTCCCCGAGGGCGCAGAGCGCCACCTTGCGGCTGCGGTGATCGGCGAGAACGCCCGCAACCATGTTGCCTATCGCGATGAGCTGCAGAAGGTCGCCCCGCAGTTGGCGCGGGAAGCCTCGTCGGCAGCCGTGGAGCGCGAATCCCTGCGGGCTATCGAGCGGCGAAATGACGTGCTCGTCGATGCCCCCAGGGACTCCCTGAACGTCGCTGAAGCCCGCGAAGCCGTCAAGCAAGACCTGGTTTTGCTGAGCGGCATCCGCGACCAAAGCGCCCGCTATCAAGCGGCCGTCTCGATGGGCGACACCGCCACGCAGCAATCGAACTACCGAGCCGAGCTGCAGATCCAGTCACCCGCCATCGCGAAGGAAGTGCAGGCCGCCACCGCCGAGAACGAGAGGCGCAACGCTGAAAGAGAAGAGCGCAAGGCCGCCGACTTCATTGCCATGCAGCTCGCCAAGGCAGAGCGAGCAGCCGCGTGGACGCCCGAGCAAGCCACGGAGCAAGCACGCAAGGATGTGGCCGCCTTGCGCGCTGCAGATCCCACGGAACGGCACTACACGGTGGGCGACATGGCCATTGCTGCGGAGCGCAGCAAGCCCTACGCCGACACGTTGGCCAAAGAGGCACCGGAGATCGCCCGTGAAGTGGAGCAGCGCCGTGAGCGCGAGGCCGCCGAGAAGGCGGCGGCCGAGAGGCGCCAGGAGCTGCTGAGCGCCGAGGCGAAGTCGCGCGCCACTCTGATCGACGCGGCGGCCCTGGCTGCCGTGGCGGCCGTTCGCACGCGCGAGACGGCCCGGGTCGTCGAGCTTCTGGCCAGCGCGCCGGACACCGCCACCCAGCAGCTCCGTGACGCACAGCAGTCGCTGAAGGCGCCTCCGCTTGACGGCCGCGTCACCGCTCCCAACGACCCCGACATTGCCGCTCAGCAGGCGAGGGCGATCAAGCGCCCCGTGGCCGAGGATGAACTGAGCCAGGCGCTACTGACGCGCTTCATCGTTTCCCACGAGAAACGCGGCATGCTGGACAAGGGAACGACCGAGTTCACTTTCCGAAGCGGGGAAGAGCAGGGCCGTGTGGCCTTCGTCGATGCCGGCAAGGCACTCAGCACGGAGCGTGATGACAAGGCCACCATCCGCGCGATGGTCGAAGTGGCCACCGCCAAGAACTGGAAGGAGATCACGGTCAGCGGCACCGATGATTTCCGGCGCAATGCCTGGCTCGAAGCCAACTTGAACGGAATCCAGGTGCGCGGCTACGAGCCCCGCGAGGCCGATCGGCAGATGCTCGCCGAGCTGCAGCAGCGCAACAAGCCGGCCAACGTCATCGCTGCGGCCGAGCCCGAGCAGCGGCGCGACCAGCCGCGCGAGGCAGGTAAGCCCGCACCCGAGCAAGCAGCCACTCGCAAGCACATCGACGGCGATGCGCTCACGCCGCAAGAGAAAACCGTCCTCGACAACTCACGGGCGATCTTGGATTCCAAGGCGCTCGGCGAGAAGTTCACACAGGCCGCCCTGAAAGAGCTTGAGGCCAAGCTGCGCGGCGAGCGCGTCTATGTGGGCGAGATCGTCGATCACGGCAAGGCGCCCTACAAGTTCGACAAGGAAAACGACGAGAGCTACTACGTCACCCTGAAGACCCGCGCAGGCGAACAAGTGATTTGGGGCAAGGGATTGGCCGAAGCGATGCAAGACCGTAAGGTCGGCGAACAGATCGTTCTGCAGAACGTTGGCAAGCGCGATGTGACCGTGCAGGAGCGCGTGAAGGACGAGCAGGGCCAGGTCGTCGGCATGCGACCGAAGGAATCGCAGCTCAACGCTTGGAAGGCCGAGCCGTTGTCGCGGTTCAGCGAGAAGGCGCGCGACGACTTCGCCAACCGATCAGCAGCCCGTCAGCCGAGTCTTGGTGTGTATGACGCGAAGGCACCGCGTGCGCCCGTGCAGCCCACCGCGCCTGCGCGTACACCCGACCAGCAGCGCAACGCTGAACAGCAGCGCAACTCGCGCGAGCGTTGACCACTTCAACACCGAAAGGAGAGTCCGATGAAGTCCAGTAGGTTCAAAGTCAAATCATGGGCCGCGAGCGTGGCAATGGCCTCGCTCACGATGTTTGCCAGCACCTCGGCGCATGCCGTGGACGGCTGCAAGTTCCTGCTCTGCATCGCTGGTCCGTGGACTAGCATTTCGCAGTGCGTGGGCACCGTGAAACAGGTCTTCCGCGACCTGGCGCGCGGCAGGCCCTTCCCCACTTGCAACATGAGTGGCGGCGGCAATGCGGCCGGCAACACCTGGGTCGATCAGCAGTCGTGCCCCAGCATGTACCGGCAATTCGACTACGACGGCAACTACGCGGGCTGCAGCTACCCGGGGCGCATCGACGTGTACGTCAGTGGCGCGCTCTGGTCGCAGGTCTATTGGGATATGGGCGGGAACACGTCTACCTGGTACAGCAGCACCGCACGCACGAGCCTGACACAGACCCCGGGATCTGCAGCGCTCGATGACGCCTTCCTCAACGACCTGAACGGCTGGAACTCTGCCCAGGTCGCGCAATGCACGAACGCAGGCGGGACCGTGGACTACGACATGTTCGGCGCGTTCACGAAGTGCAACTACCCGAACTGGTGGGGCGGCGGCGGCGGTTGACGCGAGCTGCAGGCCCAGTGCCTGCAGCTTCTTCGCCTTGCGCTTCGCCTCAAAGCAGCGTAACTTTACAAGATAGCGGGTCGCTATCAAAACTGGTGACAATATAGATTATGTCAACTAACAACCAGATCGACAGCGAGCAGAAGGTGATGTTCGCACCCCCCCGCACAGGCATGAGCCGCACCATCAAGCTGAGCTTGACCGACGCCGAGGCCGCCGAGCTGACCGGCAAGGTTGCGGCCGGAAAGCCGGAACGCTTTCCAGTGCTTCGCCCGTACCTCCTGAGCGTCGGCGTGGCGATCGTGGCTCTGGTTGCCCTCGGCGTCTTTGTCTATTACCGCGACCCGACGTGCGCGAACTCCGTGTTCGCGTCGCTGAACTCGTCGTGCCACTGGCCTAAGTGATCGCCATCAAATAGCTAGGAGATAGACCTATGCATGCCACTACACGAACTGCTCAACACCACGCGACGGCAATGTGTCTCACGCTCGTTGCGATGGCCGCCGGTGCCGCCCTAGTCGGCGGCCTCGGCGTTGTGAACTACCTCAACGGCTATGCGCTCCGAGCAGCGGCCTCGCTCATGCTGCCGGCTTTCCTCGGCTATTGGGCATGGCAGGCCCGAGACAACCTGGGCGCTGAACCGTTGATTCCGATCTTCGGCGTTGCGTGGTTGGCCGGCCTGCCGATCGGCTTGATCGCCTTCGGGCTGCGCCAGGCGCTCACCTAACTCTCGCCCATGTCCAGCCAGCGTCCGCAGCCAGACAAGAAGGTCTTCACCAGCACACGAGCCGTCTTCTTCGCCGCCTGGGTATGCCTCCCCGCCTGGCTGTTCGATCCGCGCGAGCTGCCGGCCGTCATTTCAATCCTTTGGGCCACGTTCATCGTCATCGTCCTCATCGAGGCATTCATCCTCTGGCGCCGCGAGATCCAGGACAAGCGCGCAGCCAACCGTGATCCGAACAACTGAGGCCGTAGTCCACGCAAACATCACCCTTTAAGTCTTCTTCCGCATCGTTTTCGTCCTCCCTGAGAACTTGAGTTTGGAAGGAGCAAGCCGCCACCAGCGGCTTTCTTTTTTTGGGGCAACCGGATTGGGCTGTGATGCCCACAACGAAATTCGTTTTGGAGTCAAAGTGAAGAAACTCATTTCCAGATTCTTCAGCACCGCGCAGATGATCGAGAAGGCCTCCGGCGACGCGTCAGGCGTCATCATCGGGGCGAGCAACGGCCAGCCACTGATCGACGGCGACATGAACCCTGTGGCTGTTCTCGGGCCGTGCCGCAGCGGCAAAGGCACGTCTATCGTGGTCCCCACGCTGCTGACCTGGCGCGAAAGTGCCATCGTTACTGACGTGCATGGCGAGTTGTACGGCATCACCGAGCACTGGCGGCGCACTGGCGCACACAACCAGGTGCGTCGGCTCGCCTTCGGCGACCCCAGCAGCCCGGACACCTTTAACTTCTTGGAAGCCATCCCGCGCGGCACGGCGGGCGAACTAGCAGATATCCATGCGTTGGCGGATTCCCTGCTGAGCGACGGCCTGGGCAGCGGCGAATATTGGCGTCATCACGCGCAATCGCTGCTGAGCCTCTTAATCATCGCCAAGCGGTCTAACTTGCTCGCCAGTCTGCACGACGTGCAGCAGACCTTGAACGACAACGCGGCGTTCGATGCCACCATCGCCACCTACCGAGACTTCATTCCCAACAACGAGATAGGCCAAGCGGCCAAGGCTGCCGCGACGGCCTACGCCGAACTTCCCGACAAAGCGCGCGTGACCGTGCGTGCGATGGTCGCCAACAGCTTGGCCATCTTTGCATCGCCGGACGTGGCCAGGAACACCTTGCGCAGCTCGTTCGACCTGGCCGAGCTGCGCGACGGCAAGAGCGCGATGACGCTCTACCTGTCCTTCGCAGCCTGCGACCTGGGCCGGCTCCAACCGCTGATTCGAGCCTTCCTCGCGCAGGTCGTCCGCCACAGCACGCAGGAACGCCAGCAGACGACAGCACACCGCCTGCTGCTGGTGCTTGACGAATTCACCGCCCTGGGCCGGCTTCCCTTCCTCGAAAGCTCGCTGGCATACCTACCCGGCCACGGCATCAAGCCGCTGCTGATTCTCCAGAGCCTGAGTCAGCTCAACGATGTCTACGGCGAACAAAACAGCCTGTGGCAGCAGTGCGTCATCCGTACCGTGCTGCCGCTCAACGACTTCAAGACGGCAGGCATCGTCGCCGATGGCATCGCACGACACCCCATCACGCCCGACGAACTGATGCGCCTGGGGAGGCGCGAGGCAATCATCCTAGGCGCTGCCGCGAAGCCGATCCGCGCGGCCACGCTGCCTTACTACGAAAACGCTCTCTTCAAGGCACGGGCCGAAGCCTGCAACGCCTCCCCCGCCCATTGAGGCCGCCGCCATACCCCACAGCTAAATCCAGATACCTTTTTGCAGGAGATCGAGATTGACCACACACCGCCAACCCGGGCACCCAGGCCCTGCAGCCAGCAGCCGCCACGTCGTCATTCATGCGCCTTGCGATGACCTCGGCGAAGCGGTCGCCAGCGCCATGCGACGCGCTCCCGAGGCCGTCGAGTTCGCAGGCTTCGACGCAACAGACCCGCGCATCGCGCCGGCCGCCGAGCTGCTCAAGAACACGGGGCACGCCGTTCTCATGACTTCAAGCCAACGATGAAGGAAGAGCCCATGACAAAGACTCTCCGAGCCTGCATCCTCATGGCTGCCACGGCCGCGCTCACCGCCTGCGGTGGAGGTGGCAGCTCCGGTAACTCAAGCGGAGCCAATCCCACCAGCTACTGGACGATGGATTCGTTCCAGTACATCAACGGCGGCAATTCCTCTGTGTCCACCAGCTCATCCAACGGCGTGCCGGTGACGACGGCCGCCATCAGCACCGCCACGCTCAGCGGCGGCGACAAGAGCAACGGCGCCTACTCCGGCAGCGCGTTGACGTTTGCATTCAAAGGAACGCCGGCAGGCGGGATCTACACCGTGGTCCCGAGCCGCACGGCCTTCGTCGCGGCCGATCCCGCCACCGCGCCAATCCTGGTCGATGTGACTGTCGGCGTCGCCACGACTACGGGCAGCACGCAATACACAGCGTCTGCCGGCAAAGTTCAAGTCACCCGCGACACGTCGGGCACCTACCACTTCAACAGCGTTGCCGCGATGCCGGCAGCCAAAACGGTTGATGTGCTGGGCGGCGTGGCCGGGGCACCGGCGACGATGACCCTCACCATCATCGACGCCTACTGACCTTCAGCAACGACAACACCATGACCGAAACTGCAGTCATCCAGCCTCTCACGGAACTCCGCTACCAAGGCTTCTGGAAGCCTTGCGCCTGCCACTACGCGATCACCAATCTCGACGGTAAGCCGGCCGTGGTCTTCGTGCAGGGGCCGCTGACGAACACGAGCATCACCAACATGATCGAGGTCTTGGCCAGCCTGGTCCTGGCCAAGGATCTTGCTGGCCACCGACCGGATGGAGTCCGGTTCTTCGAGTTCTACCCACCCAAGCTCAACCCGCTTCGCGTGTGGCAAGAAGTGACGTTCACCGAAAGCTATCCGCTGAAGAAGCCTGCGCAGGGGCTTCTGGCCAAGGTCATCAGCATGGTTGCCGGCGATGCAGAGCCGGAGTCCTGGGCTGTGGACGGTCCGCAATGGCAGGCGCTGGATGATGGCCAGGTGCCCAGCGCCATCAAGGCGCTGGTGAAGTGAGCATGCCGGGCCGGTTCTTCCCCGAGATCGGCAGCCCGGCGAAGGCCTCGACGGCTATGTGTGCCACCGTCTTCGACGAGCTGGACGCCGCCGTGAGCCTGTTGGACTCGGCCCGCAGCGACTTCAACCCGCTGCAGCGTCAACTAGTCGGCCGGTTCGTCGCAACTTGCAAGGCCTTCGGCCGCGACATGCTGGCCGCTGATGGCGATCCCGATGCGCTGCTCTCGATGTTCGGACTGTCTGGCCAGGCAAGGGCCACCGAAGCAGCACCGGCGCCAGCCGCCGGCCATACGCTGATCGACGACGTTTGTTCCGGGGCCTGCAGCGACCTTGAGCGGATCGGGTCAACGGTGCAGGGCGAGCTGCTCGAAGGCGTAGCCGACGTGATTGCAAGCATCCGCGCCTCGCAGGAACCGGGGGCACCAGCGGCCGACACTCTCGACGCGATGGCCGCTTCGGTGCGCGAGCTGGCGCACCAGGTGGCCGCGCTCTTCGATGCACAGCCGTTCTCGTTGCGCCGGCATCAGCTCGTCTACCGAGCGGAGACTGAGGCAGCCGGCGCCGATTCGGCGCCTCGGTGCGCGGTGTCGGTCGAAGAGTTTCGAGCCTCCAACAAGCCACCGATCCGCCCACCCACGCTGCGCGACCGGCTCGCCGTGTACCTGCCCCAGCTCATCGAGCTGCGCGCGCATGGCTACACCTATGCGCAGTGTGCGCAGTTTCTGCGTGAGAACGGCGTCAACGCCTACCCGGCCGCGATCAGCAGCGCGCTCGCAGAGGCCAACCATCGCAACATCGAGGCGAGGCCAACATGATCGGATGGTGGATCGTTGTTTCGACGCAGAGCCCGATGGAACGCGACCAGGCGGACCAGGAAAGCCGTCGCTCGGCCATCCTGGCGCAATGGGAAGCCGGCGCCGAGGGCATACGCTGGATCGAGCGACTGACACAGGAAGGCAAAGCCGACAAGCTGGCCGGCGGCGGATACCCGAACCGCTACACCGCCAAGGCCGCCGACGTGCTACCGCTGCTCGGTGTCGAACCGCCGCCGCCGAGCGGCCCCGTCATCGTTGGCGACGACTACGCACTGCCGGCCAACTGGCGCGGCAAGATCGAGCTGCACGCCGAGCGCATCGCAGCGTGCGCGCCCGATTGCCTGCTGACAATCGACGCATGGGACCAGTCGTGAAGGCCACCAGGCCTCAGTAGCGGCCCGCGTAAGGCGCCGACTGCCGATAGTTGCGCTCGAAGTGCTGCAGGTAGACCTCGGCCAACTTCGCGTTGCGCCACGTCACCATGACGTTCTCCGAGTTTCGGCGCGCTGCCGCTTCCGAGTAGTTGAAGCTGCCCAGCTCGACCGTCTCCCTATCGGCCACGATCACCTTGTCGTGATGGATGGGATAGGCCGAGATCACCCGCACGTCAGCGCCTGCGTTTCTCAACGCGCCCAGGGCCGCACGCGCCTTGCCGCTGCGATCGTCTTCGGTGTTGTTCTTCTCATCGGCCACGAGTCGAACATCGACGCCGCGTTTGCGCGCCCTGATGAGCGCCTCGGTGATTCGCGCGCTGGTGAAGCTATAGGACAGGATGCGCAGCTCGGACCTGGCCGAGTCGATCACCTTGATAACCAAGGCCTCACTCCCCTCGTTGGGTGAGAAAGCCACCTCGATCATGCCGACGGCCGGAACCTCGAAGGTGCGTCGCTCCTGAATCGACTCGACCGCCCTCTCAACGAACGAGCGCGGGCGCCCTTCCGCGCCCGATAGCGCGGACAGGGCGCCCAGGCAAAGGGCTACCAGCGCGACACGCTTGGAATGGGCGTGACGCATCATCCTGGCATCACCCTGCCCTGCAACTGCGCCATCACCGCGTTGACGTGCTCAACGGCAAGGTTGCCACGATGGACATTGCGCAGGAACAACTCAGAGCCCGTCGTGAACCGATGGGAGATCCGCACGTCGTAGCTCCGCAGCGCCCAGCTCGCAAAGCCAGGCGTGTAGCCGGCCTGGCCGAGATCGCGCCACTGAACGCCGGCCACGCCCTTTTCCCACGGGAAAACGCCGGCCTGCATCCAAACCCCGTTCTCGTCGGTGAACAGGCGGACGGAGTTCGTCAGCATGATGGAGTAGACGGTCCACGCGATCGCGGCCACCACCCCCACCGCCGGCAGCCACCGCTCCGTGCTCGTGTGCGCGAAGTGATCCAGGCCCCAGGCCAGGGCCGAGGCCGCGAGCACGCAGATGATGGCGCGCAGCAGGAACGCCCACGTCTCGCGGACGTAAGCGACCCAGCTCAGACGAAAGACCAGAAAGGGGCTGTCCCGGCCCTGCTCGATGACCTGGCCGCGCGTGTCCAGCGTCAGAGTGCGGTTCTCGTGCATGGTTACCTCTCCATTGGTTTGTGCGCTCGATGGTCAGCCGGCCGATCCAGGCGGCTGGTGGCCGGGATCATGACCTTGAGCTTGGCCGCGATCTCCTGCACCGTCTGAGACTGCGTGACGCCGCGCACCTCCTTCATGGCGTCGATGCGCAGACCCTTGCCGCGCTGCTCAAAGAACGCCGTGAATTCCTTGCTGAACTGCAGGGACTGCGGCGGGCGCGGCTGGAACACTTGCGCCTCGATCCGCTCCTTCAGCATGTCCGCGTTGACTTGGCTGATCGCGCCCTTCCCTACAGCCGCGTCAATGCTCGACTCCATGAAGGCCAGGCGCGCGGCCAGCTCGGTCTTGGCCGGCGCAACGATGCCTTCAGACTTCAACGCGATGAAGCTGTCGCTCTTGCCGCTTCCGCCACCCTCGAAACGCCCCCGGTTCGCATACTCGTCCTTGACGATGCTCGTGACCAGGTTGCGGCAGGTATCGACCATCTTGTCGATCTCCGGCGTGCTCCCGAGGCCCTTGGGCATTTCGACGTCGTTGAGACGACCCGCGAAGACGTTCACCAACACCTCGGGCTCGACGCGATAGGCCCGCCCAAGCGCGGCCGAGCCTTCCTTGAGCATCGCCGTCTGCTGCGCGACGGTGGCACCCTTGAGGGCCGTGGCCACCACCTCTGTGGCCATGTTCTTCTCGCGCGCAGTGGCCAGCACCGCGTATTCCAGCGCCATGCGAGCGCCCATGAGCTTCCTCATGGCGGGGTCCGAGGTCTTCGCCGCTGCGTTCTGCTCGGCCTTCTCGATCGTGGCGCCGATCTTGGCCAGAATCGCATCGGCTGTGTCGCGGCGCTGCCCTTCCATGCTCTCGAAGCTCATGCCAGGCCTCCCGCGTTCTTGGCCATCTCGTCCAGCGTCTTCCGGCCGCCGGCGACAGTCGCCGTTTCGGCCGTCGCGGCTGCCATCGCCTGGTCGTAGTCGAAGTTGAGATTGGTGAACGCCCAATGGGCGGCGCGGTTGTACGTCAACACGCCCTCACCCGAGTTGATGAGCCGATCGCACAACGTCTTCCAGGCCGGGTGCAGCTCCGGCCGGTTGTCCACCAGGTAGAGGCCCCATCCAAGGATGTTGCCGGCTTCCTCCGGCTGCAGCGTCTCGAAGATCGGCAGCGGCGTGCAGTCATCAGTGTCCAGGTCGATGTAGCTGCGGCCCGAGTCGGTGACGCGCGCCAGCTTGCGAATACCCGTCATCACGTCGTTGATGCGGATGTAGACGCCGGGCTCGAATTCCTTCGTGGCTGCGGTGTCGTTGCTCATGGTCAAGTCCTTTCAAGATCCGGTTTGGTTCTGTTGTCCTCACGGACAGTTTTGCGGGCCTTCTGGCCCACAAGGCTCTCCGCAAGCTCTTTTGCCAATACCCGGTCGGCGGCATCGCTTGAACGATGAAGCGCATCGATGATCCGGTCGTATGAGCTGGCTGCTCGCTTCTCCGTTTCCTTCCACCTGTCCACGCGCTTGGCGTCCGGCTGCGCCGGGGCGCCGTTCGTAGACTGGCCTCGTTCCTCCAGGCGAGTCACCGCCCAAGGCTTGTTCATTCGTTGCTGGTGCATGCGCGAGGCACGGCGCGTAGCTTCGGCCTCGACGCCGCGCTCACGCAGCTCGTGCGCGAAGCGCTCGCGCCACCGCTGCAAGTCTGCCTTGCGCGGATTCAAGCGCACCCCGTCCATGCCCTCGGCCTTCACCGAGACGTGGCAGTGAACTTGCGGCTCGTCGAAGTGTTGCCCCATCGCCCACTGATGGCCAGCGAACTCGATCGCGGCCGTGGCCTTGACCGCCTCGTACACGGCACGCTCATCGGTGCCTTCAGGCATCGAGAACACGATGTTGAAGGCCAACCGCACATCGGTTTCCTCCGGCATCTTGGGGCCGGTGTGCTGCCACTTCCACGCCAGGTCCTCGATCTCTTCCTTGCCACGGTAAGCCCTGCCGTCTTGGTCGTAGACCACGCCCTGCCCATCCTCACCGATGTACTGCAGGTGCTTCCGCACCGAACGCATCGTGTGGTTCTTGCCGGGGGTGATCTTCACCATGACCTGACGGCCGCGGCGAGCGATCGCCTGCAGCCGCGCGCGCACGTCGGCCTTGCTGCCCTTGCCGGGATAGTCGCCAGGCTCGCGCGTGGCCACCGGCTTCCCCGTCCACGTGGACGGCTTGCTAGGAGCGCGCTTCGGCTTCTTGAGCTTCTTGCCAAGCTGCAGCTCAGCCGTCCACCCGTGGAAGTCGTCATCCCACGCGCGCCCTACCTTCACACTTTCAGTTGCCACCGCTGCGCTCCCTGCGCCATTGCGGCGCTCACAGTCTCGACATGCTGCCGGATCTCGCCTTCGAGTTCGCCCAGCACCTCGGCAATTTGACCAGCGCCCTCCTGCCGGCGCAGCGCGGCCAGGTCCACGGCAACCTGTGCCATGTGCTCATTGCTCCGCGTCAAGGCCTCCAGCTCGGCCTGCCCAAAGCTGGGCGCCTTGGCCAGCGCCGCGCGCACGGCCGCAATCACCCACTCCTGGAAACCGAAGCCCTGCGCCGTGGCCACCGCCTCAATTGCCGCGTTCTCGGAAGGCGTGAAGTAGACCTCCCTGCCCACCTTGGGGCCGCGATCGGGCTGTTTGGCTACCACCACACGCACACCCTCGCCCGAACGGCTTGTAGCCAGTTCTAGGCCGTCTGCCAGGGCTCTTTCGACCAGGCTTCTCAGCGCCTTACCGGGCACCAAGCTGCGGTCGGCGCACCACTGCACCCACTCTCTTTTCAGGTCAGCGCCGAGCTGCACGGTCACAAGGCCGGCGGCGCGGGTGGATGAGGCGGCAGGTTCGTTCGTCATGTCTGAAAGTGTAGTACATCTACCGGCGTCAGCCTATCCTGCAATGCCTTTCTGTGTTGTGTGTCCCTCGCGGCGTGGTCCCTCGGCAACGTCGGGCGGGTTCGAAGTGGGTACTAACCGGGTTTTTTCCGGGTGGCAACCGAGCCGCAAGCGGGTCGAAAACGGGTGCGGAGTGGGTAAACTGCGGGTCATGGAGCTGAAGCCGACCGAACCACCAGGCCACGCACGCCGCAAGCTGCGTGGGCTTGTCAGTGAGATTGCGCGTCTGCGGGCCGAGGGCTACACCATCCGGGCGATTCACGAGGCGCTGGCGGCTGCCGGCGTCCAGGTCGGATGGGGAACGGTGCAGCGGGAGGTGGCACGCCTAGCGAAGCCCTCCCCTGCTGCACCAGCACGGCAACCGGCGGCGCGGCCGGCGATGCCGAGCGAGGCCGGGAAGCCGGCAAGCCCTGGCGCTTCATCGCGCCCAGCGGTCGATGTGGATAGCTACTTCGACCAGCACACCACCAATCCACTGTTCAGGAAGCAGAAAGGCAAGGGATGAAAGTAGCCATCATCAATTTCAGCGGCAACGTGGGTAAGACCACCATCGCCCGGCATCTGCTGGCGCCGCGCATCAAGAAGGCCGAGATCGTGTCGGTGGAGTCGGCCAATGCGGATGAGCAGGAGGCGGACGCGCTGCGCGGCCGTGACTTCGCGCATCTGCAGCAGTACATGCTGGCCAGCGATGACCTGATCGTCGATATCGGCGCCAGCAACGTGGAAGACCTCTTGACGCTGATGCGCAAGTTCAAGGGCAGCCACGAGGACTTTGACTACTTCGTGATCCCGGCGGTGCCGGATGTGAAGCAGCAGAAGGACACGGCCAACACTGCGAACGAGCTGGCCAAGATGGGCGTGCCGGCCGAGAAGATCAAGATCGTGCTCAACCGCGTGGAGGACAGCGAAGCGCCGGGCAAACAGTTCACGGCGCTGATCGGCTTCCTCGCGGTCAACCAGGTGGCCACGATCAACCTGGCGGCCCACCTGACCGACAACGAGATCTACCAGCGCGTCAAGCACGACGGCCGCAGCATCACCGACCTGGCAGCGGACAAGACCGACTACAAGGCGCTGATCGCGAAGGCGAAGGACCAGGCCGAGAAGATCGAGCTTGCCGACAAGCTGGCGGTCAAGCGACTGGCCACCGGCGTGCTGCCCGAGCTGGATGCGTGCTTTGAGGCGCTGGCGCTGAAATGAACGGCAAGCCGAGCAACGCACGCGAGGCGCTGCTCGCCGAGCTGCTGGGCGACGTTCAGGAGCTTCTGGCGCGGCTGGAGCAAGCCGACCAGAGCGCGAAGGCCACGGCCGCAGCGGTCACAGACGCTACCGCCCAATATCGTGGGCAGGTAGACGAGCTGGTGACGCGCCTGCGCGCGGAAACGGCCAGCATCGTGCTCAAGACGACGGAGCACGCAGCGCAAAGCCTCGTGGGCCAGCAGCAGGCGACGCTGCAGAAGGCGGCCACGCAGGCGATGCAGCAAGCCCTTAGCGAGCAAGTCTTGCGGCGCACACGGCGGGATTGGATGCTCGCGGTGTTCCTGGCCGCGCTAACAGGCAGCGCGGCCACGCTGGCTCTGCTGGGCCTGCGCGCCTGGTTCATCGGCGCTTGATGCGGCGAGGCCGAGCATGAAGCCGTGGCCTTTCCTGTATTCGGTTCCACCCGAAGGCGGCTTGAAGCGCAATGACGGGCCGGCAAGCCAGCCGGTTCACGAGCACGCCGACAGCGCGGCGCCGTCATCGCTGCGCGGCGATCTCGTCGCGCGCGGCATCAAGACAAGCTGGGTATCCGGATTTGGCTGTGTTTCAGCCGTCAGAGCCGGCCTGAATCAAGCAGCGCGATCAGTGTGGTTATGTCGGCTCCGAAGTTCTTCGACTGCTCGTACTCTCGCTGTGGTTCTTCGGCTCGCCACCTGGTGTTCATCGGTACGGCGAAGGACCTGGCAAGGTGGCCCGGAGGAAGCTCGTAGCCTGTGGTCAGCGTCTCCGCAGGGCGCCGGCGCTCGAACTTCGGCTTGGCGAGCGACTTCTTGTGGGCGCCCTCGGTGAAGAGAATCTTCGCCCGTAGCGCCTCGAAGCTGTAGCCACGGCCCAACCGGTTCATCACGCGGATCAGGCTGTTCAGGCTCTCGGTGTAGGCGTTGGTGACGGGGTGCTCGAAGTAGTTGAGGATGAACGGCTGCCAGTTGGTGAAGGCCCGGATCAGGTCGCTGAAGGCATCCCTGATCTCGGGCACCACGGCCTTGCTCCAGGCCTCGTAGGCTGCAATGGCGGCGTGCTGGTCGGCTGACCGCTCGTAGATCGCGCAGAAGTCTTCCTTGAGCAGGTAGGCGGCTCCTAGCTCGGGGTAGTTCTTCGTCCATCCGTCCAGAAGCAGTAGTTCCTGGTCGTTCAGGTCTCGCTCACGCTTCAGGAGCACGAAGCGGTCATGCATCAGGCCGCGGCGCTGCTTGGGTGTGAGCTGCTCCCGCAGGCTCTTGCGCACCTTCTCCAAGGCGTCGTTGGCCATCCGCACGACGTGGAACTTGTCGATGACGATGCGGGCATCCGGCAGGACGGTCTTCACGGCGTCGCGGTACGGCGTCCACATGTCCATGGCCACGTACTGGACCTCCCGCTTCCCTTCGAGCTGGTAGAGGTAGTTGACCACCGTCTTCTTGTCCCGGTTGGGCAGCATGTTGACGATGGTGTTGTTGCCGATGTTGCTGATGACGCAGCGCGGCCGGATAAGGTGGATCTCGTCGATGCCCATCCACTTTGGTGTCTCGAAGCGGAACTGAGCCTCCAACTCGTTCACGTAGTCCCGGAAGATGTTCCGGATGGTTTTCTCGTCCAGGCCGGTGTCGTCGGCGATGCTGGCGAAGGTGCGCTTCAGACTCTGCTGGCCGATCCACTTCACCAGCCTGTCGGTCATCTCGCGCTTGGCGTTGACCGCCGGCAGGGTCTCCATGAACGTCTTGCCGCAGTCCTGGCACCGCCAGCGCCGCGTGTCCACGTAGATGGCCAGGCGCTTGCCATGGGTCGGAAGGTCCCGGATGACCTGTTCGTTGCGCCCGTGGCCGATCAAGCGCCTGGAACTGCAATGGTTGCACGCGCTCGGCGTGTTCGAAGCCTCCGCATAGACGTGATAGTCGTGGTCCGACTCTTCAACCTTCTGCACCTTGAAGTCGGCGAGGTTGAGCAGGTTCGTGGCCATCTGCACGGTTTGGTGACCTTCAGCCTGCCCTGCGTTTGAAGATCACATACGCCAAGTTCATGAGGAACGCGACTCCAAGCGCCACAGCCAGCATTCCCGCGTTTGGCACCACATGACGATCAAAAAACGACTGGACTGGCCAGTCACCCTTGGGCTGGTGCTCAATACCTAAAAACCACAACAAGCCGAGGCAAACGGAAGCAAAGCCACTCGCCACCAGGCACATAGCCCTCGCATAGTCGGCCATTTGATGCAGGCTCATGGTGTTTCATTCGTTCATAGGTGCCGACCATTCAAAGTGGCCACCTCAAAAGCATCGGCAACGATCCCGTTTGGCCCGAGGATCGAATCGACAACTTCATCTTCCCAAGTGAGGAAGCGGAAGAAAGCTGAGCGTTTGGCATGTGTTTCATCACGGCCGGACACAATGCCGACGACGCGCTGCTGCACACGGACCACCCACAAAGGGAGGTCTTGCGCTGGCGAATAGCTGGGACGCAACGCGGGCAGTTCATCATCGGCAGCTGAGAGACCTTCGCGCTTGCCAGCTTCGTAGCCTCGCCTGAAGGCACCCGGGATGTCCAAAACACCTTGCATCTTGATTGTTTGCTCCGCCGCGTAGTCAATCAAGGCAGACTCCAGATCGCCACCCTCGTGAGCCGTCAGCACGCCGGCGTTGAACGCCAGCTTCCTCAGCGCTAGCAGGCCAGATCCGCGGTGTTTCGTGATAGCCAAGTTTGCCGCGTACTGGCATAGGGTCAGCTTGACATCCCAAGCGGTCGTGTTCGGATTCATGGTGAAAGTTGAGCCTGGTTGGGTGAGTACGGCCTTTGGAGCGCCGGGTCTGGGTGAGGCACCCACATCAAAATCCGGTTTATCTTAGGCGAGGCGCCTGCGTGAAGGCAACAGGAAAATCCGGTTTTGCGCCCAGTGATCAACAAGGCGCTCCGTACAGTCCCACACACTTAAATCCGGAAACCCGACAAGCTCACCTCTTCCGAAGCGCCTCAAAGCGGCGATGCAACCGACCTAGGCTGCGCGAGCAGGCTGCGCGCGAGCATCTTCAGCTTCTTGCGAGCGCGGCGGTTAGGCGAACGCGCCGCCCGGCGGTTGCTCATCGTGGTTCGTCTTCTCATGCCTCAACTCTACCGAGCCACGAAGGCAAGCGCTGACGCCACACGGTCTGAAAGCCGGGCGGCTTGCCCGGCACGCGCCCGGCTACAGCAGGCCGCGCTCGGCGAACGAGGTGACTTGCCCGCCGGCAACGACCAGGTGATCCAGCACGCGCACGTCCACCAGCGCCAAGGCCGATTTCAGCGTCTGCGTCAGCATTTCGTCGGCACGCGACGGCTCGGCGACGCCGCTCGGGTGGTTGTGCGTCAGGAGGACGGCCGCAGCGTTGAGCTGCAGCGCTTCCTTGACGATCTCGCGCGGGTAGACCGATGCCTGAGTCAACGTGCCCCGGAACAGCTCGCGGAAGTCGATGATGCGGAGCTGCGCATCGACGAAGACGGCAGCGAAGACCTCATGCGGCAGGTTGCCCAGCCGCAGGGACACGAAGGCCTTGGCGTCGGCCGGGCTGGCGACACTGCCCTGGCGCTTGATCTTGGCGTCGAGCGCCGTGCGCGCGATCGCGATGATCTCGTCGTCGGTGGCCGGACGATGGCCGGCGCCGTCGATGTGGACGAAAAGGCCGAAGTGCTGCGCTGTCATGTTGTGGTGCTCCGGGTAGCTGGCGGGATTGCCTGCTACCCCTGGATCGGTCCGCAGCGCAGCCGTCAAGGGTGCAACGGCCGCAGGCCGCAAGAGGGGGCACCCCTCGCAGCCCTTGACGGCGAGAACGGACTGATACGCTGGGTGGACAGCAAGCCCCACCACCCTCGCCCACTGCGGCGCTAGGCCGCACCGAGCCAGGGCGCCAGCCCGGCGAGATACGCCGCGTTGCCGTTCAGGCAAGCGGCATCGACAGCTCGGGACTCACTTTCGGGACGAAAGTGCTGGCCAGGTACTCGCCGGCTTTGCCGGCGCTGGCTTCAGCGCGGAGAGGACGCCGCCGGTGCCGCCTGGCGCTCGGCCAGATACGCGCGCACCATCTGCATGATCCGGCCTTCCTCTTGGCCCATGAAGCGCGCAGGCGTCATGCCATTGCGCGCCGCCACCTTCGCCAACAGGCCCGGGTCATCGAGCATGGCCTGCCTCACCGTGGCCAGCGGCACCGCCGATGCCGCCACGGGCGCCGGCTCCAGCGGCGCAGCCAGGCCGACAGCCCACCCCACCGCAAGACACGCAGCCGCACACCGCAGCCACGCAGTGGCTGCCAGGCGGGGGATGCCCCGGTGGCGGGGGCGCCCAGCGCCCCAAGAACCTCCGCAACCGGGTGGGTCGAACCCACCCGGGGGCGGAAGCGCCGCGGCCCCTGCGGACCTGGCCGCGATCACCGCCCCGCCCTGCCCTGCAGCGCGGCGCACCGCTTGGCCAGCACCGAGGCCAGCAGCTCGGCATCGTTGGCAGCGTCCACCGGATCGCGCTGCAGGGCCGCCTGCAGGGCCTCTTTCAGCCAGAAGGACGCGCTAGGCGATGCGAGGATCTCCTGCGCATCAGGTCCGGCGGCCGTGACGTAGTACACGGGGCTTTCTTCACTCATGACGATCTCCTGATATAGCGGCCTCAATCACTCCATCGGGCCGGTCCGGTTCACCGTAGACAGCAAGCCCGAGCCCCAGGAACAGGAGCAGCAATGCACCGCTGCTCAACCACACCATGAAGCCGAGCCGCAGGAACAGGCCGGCGCCGATGCACGCCAACAGCAGCCATGACACATAGGGCCACAGGGCAGCACAGTCACCAGCCCAGCGCAGCCGGACCACGTACTGACACATCATCCGCAGCATGTCGCCCTAGCTCAACGCAAGACGGCCGCCACCACGATGACGACCGCCACCACGAAGCCCAAGAGCCGGACCACGCTGGCCGAAGTCGTGTCGGTCCGAGCGGCACCGAGCCCGGTTGCGAAGCAGCCGAGGGCGCCCGCAGCGGACACAAGCCAGGCCGGCAGGATCGCGGCCTTGGTCGGGTCAACGCTGGCCAGCATCGCGGGCGTGGCCACGGCGAGCAGTGTGGCGGCGGCCGGCTGAATCCACGCCGCATTGCGGCTCACGTAGGCGGCCAGGCCGGACGGCCGATCCTCGTTTTCGACGTTGAAATTCATCACGGTTCCTCGGGTTGAAAGGCACTCTACTTGACGGCCAGCCGCTCGCACACCGGGCGGCCGACATGGTTCCACCATGCCAGCACGCGGGCCAGCGTCTGCATGCGTTCTGATTCGGTCGCCGTGCTCAGCAGGTTGTGCTGCCGCAGCACGCCGGCCTGGTCGAAGATCTGCAGCGCCTCGCCTGCCGTATGCCAGCCGTCGAGCGCATGAACGCGCTCACGCAATGCGCTGTCGTCCACCTGTGCGCTCATCGCGCCGTTCATCGGGTCGAGATCGCGAACCTTCTCACAGGCCGCCTGGATCTCGGCCAGCGTCCAGCTCTGCATAACCTTCATGAGCAGCGCAGCCTGCCCGCGCGCGACCTCCTGACGCAGCGCGAGGGCGTCGCGTTCGAGCGTCACCGCGCGCTTGGCCAGGCGCAACAGCTTGCCGCGCTCTCCCCGGATCGGCTCGCCCACTTCGTGCAAGTGGTCGATCCAAGGCATGAAGGTGGTATCAGCGGGCATCGTCGGTTCCTCCTGTGTATTGAACGGTTTCGCCTGCGTAGTAAGCGGGGCGGCGGGCCGTTTCCCGCGAGAAAAGTTCATCGGCGAACAGCGGCACCTGGCGCTGCAGCCGCGCGGCCAGGTTGCGCTGTCGAACGCGGGCCTTCGCCTCCTTGCTCCAACGGCGCATAGCGCCCTCGGGCTGCTGGAAGTCGATGCTGATGACATAGCCGGCGCCGGGCTTCCAAAGGGCTTCCACGGCCGCCGGGCAAGGGTCGCCGGGGGGAACCTCGGCAGCGGCCAGCTCGAAGGCACCAGGGCACGGCGTGTGCGGCAAGCCCCAGCGCAGCGAGTAGCGCCACATGAGACCCGCCGGCATTGGGCGGCGGGTCTTGCTCATGCGCGGCTCACGTCGAAGTCGTCACCTTCGCGGATGCCCTTGCGCAGCGGGTCGTCGTCGTCCGGGTGAATGCCGTACTTGCTCAAGGCGGCGCAGCGCGCCAGCGTTTCGGTCGTCTCGTGGACTTGGCCCAGCTCAACGCTGCCGCCGCCGACATGCACACGCACGTTCCAGGTCTTCATCGGTTGTTGGTTCACGGTCCCTGCCTTTCAGTCGTCGCCGAGCTTGGACAGCAAGCGGTCGATTTGCGGAATGCCGAAGTCGCGTTCCTCGAAGGCGCGGCCACCAGGCCGCACGTCCGCGCCGCGAAGCGTCTGCAGGGCCTCCTGCTTCAGCTCGCGTAAGCGGTGCAGCGCTTCGATCAGCAGCAATTCCTCGGACTCGCTCAGCACGTCATTGCGGGTGGTCTTCATCGCTGCGCCCCGGCTCACGCGCGATAGCAGCGGCTCGTGAGCTTGCCGCCTACCGTCTTGAACACAACCACGCCGGCACCATCCGCCAGCTCGAACACCCGCACGTCAGGCGGTGCCACCACGCGCACGAGCTGCACCACGGGCGCAGGCTGGGCCGGCGCTGGCATCGACTGGATGCCGGCGCTGGCCAGCAGCAGCAGACCGGCGGCACCGGCCATCAGCGAGCCGGCAAGGGCCGGCGGCACAGCCAGGGCCAGCGCGATCGCCAGCACGCCCAGCAGCAGATTCAGCGTTTTCATGGATCTCTCCTTGTCCGTTCAGGAAGCCGGGGACGGCTCCCGTTCTTGCCCTCGATGCGGTCGATGAGGGCTCCGACGATCACGGCTTGGCGCATGTGATAGACCACGCGCCGCGCCAGGTGCTCCACCTCTGGCAGCAGGAAGTGATTGCGGGCTGGGTCGCGGCGGTACAGCTTCGACAACACCGCGACCCGAGCAGCAAGCACACGCCCACGTTCGCCATTGGCTCGGGCAATGCGCTTGAGCTGCTCTTTCACACCGGCGCCCCCTTCAGGAAGGACCGGGCCAGCTCCTGCGTGCGGTAGTTGATGTACCCCTGCCAGGCCTCGATGCTGGGCGCCCAGCGGAAACCGTTGGACTTCAGGCGGTCGCGCGTCTCGGCGTCGGGCTTGCCGTCGAAGAACAGGCGCACGCGGTTGGCCGGGGGGTCGATCTCCACCCGCACGCCCTCGCCCTGCGCCTCCTGCACCGGCATCGCGTGCATCTTCTCCAGGTGCTCCAGGCGCTCGCGCACGCGGCGGATGTTGGCGCCGTTGTTCGTCAGCCGGTAGGACGGGAAGCCGACACACTTGTAATGCGGCGGGTTCAGCAGCTCGGCGGCCTGGTCGGGGGAAAAGCCCAGTTCCACGAGCGCGACGGCTTGCGCCTGGGCGCCGGCCTTCGCGTGCTTGCGGATCGCTGCATTCGCTGCCTTCATGAGCGACTGGCTGCGCTCTAGGCCTGCCAGCTCGACGGCCAGGCGCTCGATGGCGTCGGCATCGCCGGCCATGATCGGGCGCAGGTCCGGGCGCAGCTCGCGCAGGATCTTGCGCTTGACGCGCTCCCGGAAGTCGATCGCCTCGCCCATGCGCTTGTGCGCCGCCTCGTTCCACTTCTTGGCGCGGGCCGTGGGGAAGCCGGACGGGCCGGTAATCATCCAGGAAATGCAGCGGCTGTGACTGTTCAGCCACGCGCTGTAGCGGCTGGCGTAGCCGGCGCGGTAACGCGCGAAAGCCTCTTCCAGCTTGTCCAGCGTGCCGCCCTTCTCGGCCTGGCGCTTGAACTCTTCGTAGTCGCTGGCCATCGTCTGCGCGTAGTCGTTGCGGTAGGACGCGGCGCGCTTCTCCGGGGTGAAGCTGGTGTGTTGGAAAGCCCGAGCCGCAACGGCGGCCGGAATGTCGTTGATGAGTTGATCTGCGTTCATGGTGTCTCCGAGCGAAGGAAAGGGGTCGGGAAGAAGCGCAGCGACTGCCGCCGCGCCTCCTGTCTCGATCACTCAGAAGCAGCCGTTCATGGCCTCTTCAGCCTCGGCGCCGCCGGCCTTGCGCTCGGGGTACACCTGAGCCTTGATGTACGGCACGCCGGCACCGCTGAGGCGGCGCTTACCGTAGAAACGCAGCTCGAACACCGTTTCGTAATCCTCCGTGCCGGGGATCTGCACGGTCTTGCCGATCACGCCGTAACGGTCGTTTTCCTTGCCCGGGGTCAGCTCCCACAGGCCGTTTGCCTGGTTCTGTTCTTCCTGGCGGAAGACAGCGCCGCCGATGTGGTTCTGACCTTGCGGGCCGATCGACAGACTCAGGAACTGGCGGCCCTCGTCGGTCATCTTGGCGAACGCCGAGACGGGAATCTTGACGCGCTTGGTGTCCAGGTGGCCCGTCATCGCCGGGTAGGTCTTGCCGGCTTCGACGTTGCGCGGGGTGTAGGGGAAGAGGGTCAGCACGCCGCGCGTGTTGGCGTCGATGAGATCCACGAGCTGCACCTGGTCACGCTGGGCGAACTGCTTCTCGGCTTCCGTCACCAGCTTGTCCATGTCCTCATCGTGCGCGGGCGCAGCGTTGCGGGCGGGCTTGGCGGTCTTGGCGTTCGTCATGAAATGCTCCTAGTGAGGTTGATTGGCAGGTGGCGGAGCTGCTATCTCCGGTTCATCCTGCATGGCGACGTTGCTGCATCACCATGTAGACAACTATACTAGGAGAACTGTTCCCATGCAATAGTTAAGATGCAACAGAACGTAACACTAGCCCTCTTGATGGCCTTGACCTGGCGGCGAGCTGCAGCGCCTCGATGAGCGCCCGGACCTGGGCGGACCCCCCTTCTCGATAGCCGTATTCATGGGCCTTCCCAGGCCACCATCGCCGCCAGAGGAGCATTTCGCGGTGCCCTGTCCAGTGGACAGGGCATGAGGCCGGTAGGAGCCGGCCCGGTAGGGCTTCGATCCGCCTGAGCGGATCGAACTCCGTAGCCCGGCCGAAAGCATGCGACGAACCACCGCCCTTCGCGCGCCACCATCCGGCTGTTGATCTCGGGGCATCGCCCCGAGGCGTCCACCTGGCCCGCGTTTCCCGTGGGAAACGCAGCAAGCGTCAGCGCGCAGCGGAGGCCTTCAGGCCGCAGCGAAGGCGTCAGGCATACGGAAGGC
>VFQQ010000762.1_pt1 | contig 55708 bp, 53 predicted proteins | sample 3512341 | NCBI WGS metagenome assembly VFQQ01 (sample SAMN10412373, study PRJNA504923) | tailings metagenome | isolation source: Relicate 2 Philex TSF1 revegetated site | place: Philippines: Tuba, Benguet | collected 2017-08-29 | reverse complement strand
AGGGCTACATCGCCCAGCCGACGCTCTCCCTCTCGACCGTGCCGACCTTCGTGGAGAAGGGCGTGGCGCCGCGCCATGTCGACCTGCGGCCCTTCGTGCTGAGCGGCCGGACGGTCACCGTCGTCCCGGGCGGCCTCACCCGCGTCGCGCTGAAGGAGGGCTCGCTGGTGGTGAATTCCAGCCAGGGCGGCGGGACCAAGGACACCTGGGTGCTGGACGCGTGAGGGCCGATCCATGCTGAGCAGCACCGCCGACAATCTGTTCTGGATGGGCCGCTACATCGAGCGGGCCGAGAACACCGCCCGCCTGCTCGCCGCGTCCACGCGCATGTCGCTGATCGGCGGCACGGCCGGGGAGTGGCGTTCGCTCGCCACCATCTATTCGATCGACACGGCGCCCATCATCGCCCGCGGCCCGAGCCCGGAAGAGGCGCTGCTGCACACGCTCTGCTTCGATCAGGACAACCCCTCGAGCATCGTCGGCTGCCTGCGGCTGGCCCGCAACAACGCCCGGGCCGAGCGCAACAATCTGACCGTCGAGGCCTGGGAGAACATCAACGGCACCTGGCTGGAACTGTCGGAGATCGCCCGCAAGGGCGTGGCCGAGGGCGAGTATCGCGCCTTCTTCGACTGGGTGAAGCGACAGACGCACCTGATCCTGGGCTCGATCTGGACCACGCTCTTGCGCGACGAGGCCTTCGACTTCCTGAACGTCGGCATCTTCATCGAACGCGCCGACAACACCGCCCGCATCCTGGACGTGAAGTACCACCGCATCCTGCCCGGCGGCGAACCGGCCTGCGAGGTGGTCGATTACTATGAATGGGCGGAACTCCTCGCCTGCGTCAGCGCCGTGCGCGCCTACAAGCGGGTGTACCAGGAGGGGATGGATCCGCGCCGGGTCGCCGAGCTCCTGATCCTGCGCCAGGATCTGCCGCGCTCGCTGCACTACTGCATGCGCCGGATCGACGAGCATCTCGCCTCCCTGGCCGAAGCGCACGGGCGGCGGCACGAATGCCACAGGGTCTGCGGCCTGATGTATTCGCGGCTGCGCTACGGCACCATCGAGCAGGTGTTCAAGCGCGGCCTGCACTATGTGATGGACGACTTCACCCAGCGCATCGCCGGCCTCTCCGACGAGATCGGCCGCAACTACCTGATGACGGTCTGAGGGGCGCCCAATGCTGCTCCGCATCGATCACCGCCTCGAATATCGCTTCGACGATCCGGCGCGGTTCTCCATCCACTATGTCCGCCTGTGGCCGACGGCGGAGGCGGGCCAGACCACGGTGAATTGGGAGGTCGACACGCCCGGCCGGGCCTCCGCCTTCACCGACGGCTATGGCAACCGCGTGCTCTCCGTGTCGATCACCGAGCCGCATGACAGCTTCTTCGTGCATGCCAGGGGCATCATCGAGACCAAGGACAAGGTCGGCGTCTTCGGCTTCGCCCTCGACCCGCTGCCGGCCGCCTATTGGCTCGGCAACGGCGGCCTCGCCGCCTTCGACGAGGCGATCCTCGCCTTCGTCGAATCGGTGAGGTCGAAGGGCAGGTTCGAGCCGCTGACGCTCACCCATGCGCTGATGGGCGAGATCTACGGCGGCTTCGGCAAGACCGAGGACAGGGGCGATCCCGTGAAGACGGCGCGCGCCGTGCTCGATGCGCGCGAAGGGACCGCGCAGGACATCACCCACCTCTTCATCGCCGCCGCCCGCGCCGCCGGCCTGCCGGCGCGTTTCGCCTCCGGTTACCTGCACCTGCCCGATCTCGGCCGCACGGCCCTGCACCACTGGGCCGAAGTGAACATTCCCGCCCTCGGCTGGGTGGGATTCGACGCAGTCCACGGCATTTCGCCCACCGATTCCTATGTCCGCCTCGCGGTCGGCCGCGACGAGACCGAGGCGGCGCCGGTAGTGGGGCTGCGGGCCCCCCGCTCCGCGCTGAAGGCGACCGTCTCCATCACCACCCTCTCCGCCCCGCCGAAGAAGGAGCGGGACCAGCAGCAGGCCCAGCAATAGGGTTGCGGCCGGGCCACGCGATCGGCCAGTCTTTCGTCCCGGCCCTCTGGCCGCCCGTCTTCGAGGATTCTTCCCCGCGATGACCTATTGCATCGGCCTGTTGATGAAGGACGGCCTCGTCCTGCTGTCCGACACCCGCACCAACGCCGGGGTCGACCAGATCGCGACCTATCGCAAGATGACGGTCTGGCGGCGGCCGAAGAAGCGGCTGATCACGCTGCTCTCGGCCGGCAACCTGTCGATCACGCAGTCCGTCATCCACTATCTCGAGGAGGGGCTGGAGGTCGGCAAGATGCGCCGCATCCGTCGCATGAGCGACGTGCCCACCATGTTCGAGGCGGCGGAACTGGTCGGTCTCGCCGTCCGCCGCGTCTACGAGAGCCACGGCAAGATACTGGAGGCCCAGCACGGTCTCGGCTTCAACGTGTCCTTCATCCTGGGCGGGCAGATCGCCGGCAAGCCGCACCGGCTGTTCCAGATCTACGCCCAGGGCAACTTCATCGAGGCGACGCGGCAGACACCCTACCTGCAGATCGGCGAGACCAAGTACGGCAAGCCCATCCTGGATCGCGCCTTCACCTACGAAACCGAGCTCAAGCCCGCCGCGAAGCTCGCCCTCGTTTCCATGGATTCGACGCTGCGCTCCAATCTCTCGGTCGGATTGCCGCTCGACCTCCTGGTTCAGGAGAAGGATCGCTTCGATCCCGCAATCGAGCGCGGCATCGACGAGACCGATCCCTATTTCTCGGAGATCCGCAAGGGCTGGTCGGCCGCGCTGCGCGACGCCTTCCGCCGGATGCCCGACATTCCCTGGTGAAGCCATGCCGATCCGGCTCGTCTGCCTCGATGCCGACGACACGCTCTGGCACAACGAGACCTTCTTTCGCCTCACCCAGCGGCGCTTCGCCGAGCTGCTCGCGCCCTATGCCGGCGACATCGACCTCGAGGAGCGTCTCGCCGCGACCGAGCGGCGCAACCTCGCGACCTATGGCTACGGCGTGAAGGGGTTCACCCTGTCGATGATCGAGACCGCGCTCGAGATCGGCGGTGAGAGACTGCCCGCCAGCGTGCCGGCCGAGATCCTGGCGGCGGGCCGGGCCATGATGCACCATCCGGTCGAGCTTCTGGAGGGCGTGAGAGAGGCACTCGCGGCCCTGAAGGAGCAGGCCCGCCTCGTCCTCGTCACCAAGGGCGACCTGTTCCATCAGGAAGCGAAGCTCGCCGCATCGGGCGTCGGCGACTTCTTCTCTGGCGTGGAAATCGTGAGCGAGAAGACGGCCGAGACCTATGCCCGCGCCTTCGCCCGTCACGGCGCGGCGCCGGACCATGCCGTCATGGCCGGCAATTCGATGCGCTCGGACGTGCTGCCCGCACTCGCCGCCGGCGGCTGGGCCGCGCTCGTCCCCTACGACCTCACCTGGGAGCACGAACTGGCCGAAGCCCCGGCGGCTCATCCGCGCTATCGCGAGCTCGGCCACCTGAAGGACCTCGCCGGCTGGATCGCGGCGATCCGATGAGCCCCTCCCTCACCCGTGTCAGCCATGGGGAGGGTCGGGATCGGGTCGAGGCCTGCAAGGCTTTGGAGGGTGTAGATTGGCCCTTCCAGCCTCCTCCGTCTGTGACGGGGAAGGCGTAAACAGGCAGGCACGCCATGCGCTTCTTTCCGAGCTCCTCTCCTTGAGGCGTCCGTGCTTCGTGCGCTGATGAAATCGCAGGCCTTCGCCTGGGCGGCACTGATCGTGCTGTCGCTCCTTGTCGTCGTCGTCCTCGAACTGGTGCGCCTGCCGGCGGTCCTGCTGCTCGGCCCCATGGCCGCCGGCATCGTGCTGGCCGGCCGGGAGGTAAAGCCAGAGGTGCCCCGCTTCGCCTTCCTGGGCGCCCAGGGACTGATCGGCTGCATGATCGCGGGTTCGTTCAGCGGATCGATCTCCGGCGTGCTCTGGGCCAATGGGCCGCTCTTCCTCGGCATCGTCCTGTCGGTGATCGCGACCAGCGCGGCGCTCGGCTGGCTTCTGACGCGCTGGCAGGTCCTGCCTGGCAACGCGGCGGTCTGGGGCTTTTCTCCCGGCGCGGCCACGGCGATGACGCTGATGGCCGGGGCCCATGGCGCCGACATGCGCCTGGTCGCCTTCATGCAGTATCTCAGGGTTCTGTTCGTCGCCGCCTCCACCTCGCTGGTCGCCTGGATGATCGCGGGCCCGGCGATCGCGCCGGCGTATCACATCGACTGGTTCCCCCGCCCGCACTGGCCGGCTTTCGCCCTCACCCTGGCGCTCGCCTTCGGCGGTGCCTATGCGGGCCGCCTGTCCCGCCTTCCGGCCGGGTCGCTCCTGCTGCCGCTGGCGGCGGGCGCGGTCCTGCATGGCGCGGGGCTGATGGACTTCGACCTGCCGCCCTGGCTCCTGGCTTTCGCCTATGCGCTGGTAGGCTGGAACATCGGGCTCGGTTTCACCCGCTCGATCCTGCGCCACGCCGCGCGCGCGCTGCCGCGCGTCGCGGCGGCGATCACGGTTCAGCTCGCCGTCTGCGGACTGATCGCGCTGGCGCTCGCCCGTCTCGCCGGCATCGACATCCTGACCGCTTTCCTCGCGACCAGCCCCGGCGGGGTCGATTCGGTGGCGATCATCGCCGCGGCGAGCGGCGTCGACCTGTCCTTCGTCATGGCGCTGCAGACGGTGCGCGTGATCCTGGTGATGGCGATCGCCCCCCGGCTGGCGCTCCTGATCGCCCGGCGCAGCGATCGGACGGCGAAACCCTAGGGGCTCGCGAGGACCGGCGGATACCTTCTTGCACACGCCGGCAACGGATGGCATATAGCCGGCCCATGACGACGCTGCGGCCCCTTTCCCGACGACTGGGCCGGCGCATCCAGGTGCGCCGGTAAGCAACGTCACGCGCGCGCCCCAGGCCGCGCATCAAGCCGCCACAATCGCTGCCCTTAACTCTCCGCAAGCGATGCGTTCGTCAGGATAGCGCCCATGCCTCCCTTCACCCTGGTTCCAGAGCGTCCCGAAGACACCGCCGCCATCGACGCCATGGTGGCCGAAGCCTTCGGCCCCGACCGGTTCCACAAGACCGTCTACAAGTTCCGCGACGGTGTCGATCACATGCCCGAACTGGCCTGGATCGCGCTCGACGCGGCGGGCGGCATGCAGGCCTCGATCCGCTACTGGCCGATCGAGATCGCGGGCAAGTGGCCGGCGATCCTGCTCGGGCCCGTCACCGTGAAGCCGGCCGTCCAGGGCCAGGGCATGGGCAAGGCGCTGATCCGCCACACGCTCGACCTCGCCCGGTCCATGGGTCACAGGATCTGCGTGCTGGTCGGCGACCGGGCCTATTACGAGCCCTTCGGCTTCCGCAATGCCGGCGCCGCCGGCCTGGAACTGCCCGGCTGGGTCGACCAGGCGCGATTCCAGGTGATGGCGCTGCAGCCGGGCGCGCTCGCCGGCGTCAACGGCATGATCGGCAAGGCCACCGCCGAACGGGTGCGTCTTCGCGCGTGAGGCGTCAACCCTCCCGCAGCAGCGGTAGCAGCGAGAGGACCAGCAGGATCGCCAGGGCGATGTTGAAGACCCGGATGCGACCCGCGGTGCCGAGGAGACGCGCCGCGCCCGTGCCGATCGCCGTCCACAGCATCAGCGACACCAGCGCGGCAAGGAAGAAGATCGCCGACAGCCAAAGAACCTGCGCCAGCACCGCATCGCTACCCACGCCCGTATAGGTCGCCAGGGCGCCCAGCGCGATCATCCAGGCTTTCGGATTGATCCACTGGAAAGCGGCCGCTTCATGAAAGCGCATGGGCCGCCCGCGGCGGCCCTCCGCCCCCTCGACTCGCGGATCGGCGGTGGCGATGCACCAAGCGAGCCAGAGCATATAGGCGGCGCCGAGGACCTTCATCGCCAGATGCACCGCCGGATAGGCGGTGAGCAGGCCGCCTGCCCCGAGCGCCACCGCGGTCAGCATCACGGGAAAGCCGACCGACACACCCAGCATATGCGGCCAGGTCCGCCGGAATCCATAGGTCGCCCCGGAGGCGAGCACCATGGCGTTGTTGGGGCCCGGCGTCGCCGACATGGAAGTGGCGAAGGCGAGGACGGAGAGCAACCAGGCTGCGTCGGGAATGAACATCGGGCATGGTCCGGGCAAAGGTCAGCGAGACTGCCTTATCTGGTGTTCATGCCATGCACGGGCAGCCGGAACAAGAGCGGCAGGGTGCGGGTTGGAAGAGACGGGGCGTAGCAACGCACGAGCCCGTCGTTGGTTGCAGGAGAGATAAATAAAATTCGTGTGACGAGGAGTCTTAAATGCAGTGTCAGAACGAATTACACCTCTAGAAGCGGTCAAACCTCCTCATATCGCGGATTCTCCGACGAATTTCCGTCGAGCGCGCTGATCTTTTTCGTCACGCTTCCTGCAGCGATCTCGATTTTTTCGGCAATCTTGTCGATTTTCTTTACAATCTTCTCTACGCTTTGGGATAAATAGCTGAATTTATTCAGTTTCTATATTTGGCACGCCACCTGCTAAGGATGTCCCGGGAGGAGCTTCCGCGTTGGTGGAGGTTCCAGATGAACATGTCTCGTGTCTTGGGAGCGGTGGCGGGCGGGGGCCTGGCACTGCTGGCTGCGATGGGATCGGCCCAGGCCGCCCCGATCAACGGCGCCGCCGGATTCGGCGGGGCCTGGGATAACCTGCCCGGGCCGGGCTCGACCTCGGTCGTGTCGCAGCTCAACTTCTTCGATCTCGATCAGGGCGCCAACGCCTATGTCGGCGGCACCGGCGTGGGCGACTTCTCGACGATCGTCAGCGCCCAGGCGCAGGATTTCGACCTGACGGTCACCCCGTTCCTGATCCTGCTGAACGATTTCGACTTCAACGTTATCTCGGTCCAGAACATCACCCGCAACGCCCTGACCTGCGGCGCGGCCAACAACTGCACCGACAGCATCACCTTCGAGATGCAGGGGATCGTCTCCGGCGCCGGGTTCGACGACACGCTGTTCTTCGGCACCTTCACCGGGTCCGGCAGCTGCACCAACGACCCGAACGACGGCGTTACCGATTGCGACAGCAACATCACGGCCAGCTGGTCGGCCACCCTGGCCGCCAACGGCGTGGAAGCGCCGATCCCGGAACCGGTCAGCCTGGTGCTGCTGGGGACCGGCCTCGTCGGCCTCGGCCTGCTGCGGCGCCGCCGGCACTGAGCAGCTCATGCCCGAACGAACGGCCCGGCGCCGCCGGGCCGTTCCGCTTCCCTTTCCCCTTCCCGCTGCTGGAGCAGAAGCGATGAACATCGACGTCGACCAGGCCGCGAAGGACTTCTCCAACTGCCTCGGCCTGCCGGCCGACGTCGCCGCCATCCGGGCGGCGTCGGACCGCCGCGGCGCCTATATCAGTGTGCGGATCGCGCCCGGCTTCCTCGGCCGCGTCGCCATGCCGCCGGTGTTCAGGGGCTTTCCCGTTAACGTGACACTCGACCGGCCCCTCAGCGCCTGACCGCGCCCGACCGCAGCGCCGCCGCCATCTTCTCGGCGATCATCAGAACGGTGAAATGCGTGTTGGCGCGGCAGTCCGAGGGCATGATCGAGGCGTCGATCACGCGCAGTCCGTGCACGCCGCGGACGGTACAGTCGGGATCGACCGCGCCTCGCGGATCCTCATGCGCCGACATGCGGCAGCTTCCGGCCGCATGCTGGGCATCGGCCGCCTGGGTCAGCAACACCTCGTCGATCACCTCGTCGGGCGCATCGATGAAGTCGGCGATGGGACGCCCCGTCGCGGCGAACTCCACCGCCTCGGCGATCTCGCTCACGGCCCGGTGCTGCGCCAGCCGGAACAGCCGGCGCACGCCGGCGCGCATCCTGACCAGATCGCGCCGGTCGGACAGCATGTTCGCCTCGATGACCGGATCGACCCGCGGATCGGCCGAGCGCAGCCGCACCTCCCCCCGCGAGAAGACCTGATAGAGCGCCGAGACGATCGAACCCGCCAGCGGCTTGTCCGGATCGTCGTCGTGAAAGCCGCGATGATTCATGCCCATGAAGATCATGTCGTTGAACCCGCCGCCTTCCAGGCCCGAACTCCAGGTCACGCAGGAATTCGTATGGCGGAAGTCGATGCTGCGTGGACGGTGCTCCGGCTTCAGGCGAATGTAGGCCCGGGTCGCGGGATGCTCCATGAAATGCCGTCCCACCGCCCGGTTCTCCGCCACCACCTCGATGCCGAGGGATCTCAGCCCGGCCGGATCCCCGACACCCGAGCGCATCAGGATCGCCGGGCTGTGACAGGCCCCCGCGGCGATCAGGATCTCTGCGCCGCGATGCACCCTTCCGTCGGCCGCGACGCCCACCGCCCGCCGTCCCTCGAAGACGATGCGCTCCACCAGCGCATCGCCGAGAATGGTGAGGTTGCGGCGGCCCCGGGCCGGCTCGAGATAGGCCTCATTGGTCGAGACGCGGACCCCGCCGCGGCTGTTGATCGGGTAGACGGCGACGCCCGACGACCCCGGCGCGTTCAGGTCGGGGTTCCAGGGATGGCCGAGGTCGAGCGCGGCGGCGATCAGCGCCCGGTCGACCGGACCCCAATCCCTCTCCGGCGCCCGGTGCACCGGGAAGGGCCCCGCCGTGCCGTGCGCCGGGCCGCCCAGCGGATCGCTCTCCAAGCGGTTGAAGAAGGGCAGAACGTGATCGGGCGACCAGCCTTCGCAGCCCTGCTCGGCCCAATCTTCGAAGGCGGCCATGACGCCGCGGATCGCGATCTGCCCGTTCATCATCGACGAACCGCCGAGGCCGCGGCCGCGCCAGTAGAGCGCGGGCTCCTGGCGCGCGGTGCGCCGGCACATCAGACCGGGCCACTGCCAGGCCTGCTGCAGCGCCGGATTGGCGATGATGCGCAGCGGATTGGCGCTCTTCATCTCCGCCGGCGCCTCGGCCGCGCGCCAGTCGCGCCCCGCCTCCAGCAGCAGCACGCGGCGCCCCGGATCCTCGGACAGCCGGGCCGCCAGAACCGATCCGGCCGATCCCCCGCCGACCACGATCCAGTCGAAGACATCGTTCATTCGATCCCCCTTCGTGCTCCGCCGCGCATGTCCCGGGCGTCATCACGCCTTCGGTTTACTCGGCATTAGGTTGTATCGGGCAGCCTATGTCCAAAGAACTATGACCAGGATTGCAGGATCACGGGCATGACCATTTCCGCTTCGCCGATGCCGTCCCTTCGTCCGGGCGGCATTCTCGCCCGCTTCGCGGATCTGAGGATCAGCGTCCGCCTCTATGCCGGCTTCGGCGTGGTTCTGGTCCTGCTCGCCGGTCTCGGTGCCGCCTCCTGGATCGGCCTGCGCGACGGCGTGCGCAACACGGCGGAGGTCGAATCGCAATCGGCCCTGAACGACCTCCTGGTCCAGGCCGACCTGTCCCTCGCCGCGGCCGAGAATTCGATCCGCGCCTTCGTCAACAATCCGGAGCAGAAATCGCTCGATGCCTTCCGCGAGCATCTCGCCCGCTTCCAGGATCGCGTGACGCAGGCCCAGGACCGGTTCGCAGCCGGCGGCGACAACCGCAAGGCGGCCGAGCAGATGCTGGCCGACACGCCGGTGCTGCTCGCCGCAGTGGACAAGACGGGCGAGCTCCTGTTCCGCCGCGCCGCGCTGATCGAATCGGTGGTCAACGGCACCGGCTCGGACCTGCGCCGCCACTTCGAGAGCCTGCGCCAGCAGCTGGTCGGCGCCGGCGACATCGAGAACATGGCGACCATCGCCGACATCGCGGAATCCTTCTCCGGCATCCGTATCGTCCTCGCCCGCGTGCTGCTCTCCAACAACGAGGCTCATCTGAAGCGGGTCATCGCCGACTTCGAGACCGTGCGGGTCAATCTCGACGGGCTCGAACAGTATACCGGGCCGGAGGTGGCGCCGAAGATCAAGACCGCGCAGGACATGCTCTCGGCCTATGAGAAGGGCGTGACCGAGATCGCCAGGATCACCGTCGACCGCAACGCGCTCTCGCGCGAACAGCTCGTCCCCGTCTTCACCCGCGTGAAGGCCGGCATCGACGAGACCCGCAAGCGCATCAGCGAGCGCCAGGCGCAGATCGTCGAGGAGGCGCGCGCCGCCGGCGTGAGCACGCAGACGACGGTCGCCGTGACCGCCCTGGCCGCGCTGGTCATCGGCCTCGCCGCCGCCTGGGCCATCGCCCGCGGCATCACCGCACCCGTGACCGCCATGGTCGCGGCCATGGGACGGCTGGCCGACCGCGACTGGTCGGTCGAGGTTCCGGCCCGCGCGCGCCGCGACGAGATCGGTGACATCGCCCGCGCGGTGCAGGTGTTCAAGGAGAACGGCATCGAGAACGACCGCCTGCAGAAGGAGGCGGAGGAGACCCGTATCCGCGAGCAGAAGCTGAAGGACGAGCAGGTCCAGGCCGCGAGCGAGGCCCGGGCGGAGAAGCGCCGCCAGGACGAGGAGGCACGCCTCGCCGAGGAGCGCCGCCAGCGCGAAGCCGAAGAGGCCAGGCGCGAGGCCGAGGCGAAGATGGCCGCCGCCGCCGAGGAGCGCCGCCGCAGGGAGATGCAGGAACTGGCCGACGGTTTCGAGCAGGCGGTGGGCGCCGTGGTCGAGGCGGTGGGATCGGCCTCGGTCGAGATGCGCGAGCTCGCCGAACGGATGGTCGCCTCGGTCGACACCACCCAGAGCCGGGCCTCGACCGTGGCCGCGGCCTCCGAAGAGGCTTCCTCGAACGTCCAGACCGTCGCCGCGGCGACCGAGGAACTCGCGTCCTCGGTGCAGGAGATCGCCCGCCAGGTCCAGACATCGACCCGCATCGCCGGCGAGGCGGTGACCCAGGCGACCGCGACCGACGCCCAGGTGAAGCAGTTGACCGAGGGAGCCCGGCGGATCGGCGAGATCGTCACCATGATCCAGAACATCGCAAGCCAGACCAACCTGCTCGCGCTCAACGCCACGATCGAGGCGGCCCGCGCGGGCGAGGCCGGCAAGGGCTTTGCGGTGGTCGCCTCGGAAGTGAAGATGCTGGCCAACCAGACCGCCAAGGCGACCGACGACATCGGCACGCAGATCGCGGCCATCCAGGGCAGCGTGAGCGAGGCGGCGGCCTCCATCCAGTCGATCGGACACACGATCGGCCAGGTCAGCGAGATCGCGATGACGATCTCCTCGGCCGTCGAGGAGCAGGGCGCTGCGACGCAGGAGATCGCCCGCAACGTGCAGCAGGCGGCCACCGGCACGCTGGAAGTGTCGAGCAACATCGCCGGCGTTTCCGAAGTGGCGATGGACACGCGCGGCGCCGCCGACCGCGTGCTGTCCGCCGCCGGCGGGCTTTCCGCCCAGGCGGAGGCGCTGCGCCGCGAAGTCGCCGGCTTCGTGCAGCGGGTGCGGGCGGCCTGACGCCCCTTCCGCCGCCGCGGTCGCCGGCTCGCCATGCGCTACCGCTCCGCCGCGCCGGGCACGCAGGCCGGACCGCTCGCTTCCGCCACCGCGCGCTGGGTGCTGGCGGTCACGGGGCTGGCGCTGCTCGTACTCTGGGGCACGGCGGCGGGCTATCTTGCCTATGAACGCGAGCGTTCGATCGCGGCGGGCGAGCAGCAGGTCGAGGGCGCCGTCACCCTGCTGCATGCCCATGCCACCCGGACGATGGAGAGCGCGCGCGCCTCGCTCGCCATCCTCGACGGCTGGCTGTCGGAAGAGCATTTCGCCGACCGGCCACGCCCGCTCCGCCTGATCGGCGCGGTGGCCTCCCGCCTTCCGGCGGTCGGCGGGACCATCCCCGACATCCGCCTGTTCGACGAGACGGGCGCGATCTTCGACATCGAGGCGGGCGCCGCCACCATCTCCTCCGTCCTGCCGGCCACGCTGTTCGAGCACCTCGCGGGCCTCGCGCCGGGCGGCATCGCGATCGAGGCGCCGTTCCGCTCCCCCGTGACCGGGACCGAGATCATCCCGGTCTTCACCCGGGCGCGGGCCAACGGCCACGGGGTCGCCCATATCGGCATCGGCATTCCCCTGAGCACCTTCACCGTGCCTTACGAGGAGGCGCGTCCCAAGCCCTCAGGCCTCACCGGGCTTCTGCGCGCGGATGCGATGCTGCTCGCCCGCGCGCCCGAACACTTCGGCAAGGCCGGCCAGCGCTACCCCCGGCTCAGCCTCTTCGCCGAGAACAGGATCGCCGAACCCGCCGGCACCTATCGTGCCGTGCTGAACGGGCAGGAACGCATCGCCGCCTTCGCCACGCTGCCGGACTTCGGCCTCGTCGTCATCTCCACCGCCGAGATCGACACCGTCCTCTCCGGCTGGCGCGACCAGACAGTGGTCACGCTGTTCGTGGTGCTTTTCGCCAGCGTCGCGATCTGCGCCGGCTGCGCCTATATCGTGCGCCTGTTCCATGCCCGCGAGGTCGAGTTCCGGCGAACCCGCGAGGCGCTGGTCCAGGCCGCCGCGGCGAGCCAGGTGAAGAGCGACTTCCTGGCCAAGATGAGCCACGAGTTGCATACGCCGCTGAATGCGATCATGGGCTTCTCAGAGGTCATCGCCGGCGGGCTGCTCGGCCCCATTCCGGCCAACTACCGCCAGTATGGCGGCGACATCCATGCGAGCGGCCGGCACCTGCTCAACCTCGTCGACGGCATTCTCGACGCGGCCATGGCCGAAAACGGCCAGGCCCGACTGGTCGAGGACATGGTGGATCTGCAACATGCCGCCGAGGCCGGCGTGGAGAGCGTGCGCGAGGCCTGCGGACCGGCCGGCCTGCGCATCGAGATCCGGATCGCCGAGGACGCGCGGCATGTCCTGGCCGACGGGCGGCTGGTCCGCCGCATGCTGGCCAATCTGCTCTCCAATGCGGTGAAGTTCTCCGATCCCGGAGGGCTCGTCACCGTCACCTCGCAGATCACGCCCGAGGGGCTGGAACTCGCCGTCAACGACAACGGCGCCGGCATGCCGGCCGGCGCCCTGGCGCATGTCTTCGAGCCGTTCGGGCGCGGCGACAGCTTCGTCGCCCGCCCCTCCGCCGGTCTCGGCCTCGGCCTGCCCGACACCCGCTCGATCATCGAACTGCACGGCGGCCGCATCGAGATCGACTCGTCGCCGGATGCGGGAACCCGCGCCGTTCTGGTCTTCCCGAAGTCGCGCATACCCGCACCCGCGCCGCTGCGAATGCAGGACTGAAGCCCGTGCTCAGCGCAGCCGGGCCGCCAGGCTCGCCACCTTGTCGGCCTCCGAGGCGGGCTTGTCCCAGCGGATGCGGGCGATGCGGGGAAAGCGGAGCGCCAGGCCGGACTTGTGGCGGGTCGACCGGTTCACGGCGTCGAAGGCGAGCTCGCAGACCAGGAGCGGCTCGACCTGCCGCACCGGGCCGAAGCGCTGAACCGTGTGGTTGCGCACGAAACGGTCGAGCTCGATCAGCTCGGCATCGGTGAAGCCGAAATAGGCCTTGCCCACCGGCACCAGTTCGGGCGTCTCTCCCTCCAGCCAGCAGCCGAAGGTGAAGTCGGAATAGAATGACGAACGCTTGCCGTGCCCGCGCTGGGCATAGATCAGCACGGCATCGATGCTGTCGGGATCGCGCTTCCACTTGAACCAGTGGCCCTTCGGCCGGCCGGCCAGATAGGGACTGTCGCCCCGCTTCAGCATCAGCCCTTCCGACCCCAGCGCCTCCGATTCCGCGCGGCGCCGCCCCAGTTCCTCGAAGGTCGAGAACGCCACCATCGGCGAGAGGTCGAAGCGCTCCGGGTCGGGCCGGACCCGCGCATACCAGGCCTCGAGCCGGGCCCGCCGCTCGTCGAAGGCCAGAGGGCGCAGGTCTTCGGCGCCGTCGAACAGCAGGTCGTAGAGCCGCACGAAGGCCGGATGGGCGGCGAGCATTCTCGGATCGACCGTCTTGCGGTTCAGCCGCTGCTGCAGGTCGTTGAAGGGCGCCACCTCCCCGCCCCGCCGAACCAGGAGCTCGCCGTCCAGTACCGCTTCGAACCGGGCCGCCGCGACGATGTCGGGAAAGGCGCCGCCGATCTCGTCCCCGGTGCGCGAGTGCAGCCGGACGCCCGCGCCGTCGGCGGCGAGCTGCACGCGGATGCCGTCCCATTTCCATTCCGCCCGGTAGGCCGACGGATCGAGGGCGGTGATCTCCGCCTCCTCCAGCGGGTGCGCCAGCATGGGCGAGCGGTAGCCGAGCGCGCTCGCCCTCGCCGGCGTCTCGCCGGTTTCCAGCCAGTTGAAGAGCTCGGCATAGGGTGGCGACAGACCGTGCCAGACTTCCTCGATCGCCTCGATGTCGGGCCCGCCCTCGCGCACCAGCGCGGTCTTGGCGAGCCGCGCCGAGACGCCGACGCGCAAGCCGCCCGTGATCAGCTTGATCAGTGCCCAGCGCCCGGTCGCGTCCAGCCGGTCGAGCCAGCCGGCGACCAGGCCCGGCACCTCGCGGCGCGAGGCGGTCTGCAGCGTGTGGACGATGGTCGACAGGTGCAGCGGCTCTCCCGCCTCGCCTTCGCCGACCGGCCAGATCAGCGCCACGGTCTCGGCCAGGTCGCCGACGAAGTCGTAGGAATGGGCGAACAGGACCGGATCGACCCGCTCCTGCACGAGGCCGCGGACCATCGCCGGCTTGGCATTGGCGAAGGAGAGCTGCCCGGTCAGCGCCGCCAGCGCAAAGCCGCGCTCCGGATCGGGCTGGCTCCTGAAATATTCGTCCATCAGCCGCAGCTTGGCGTTCCGCGCCGGGGCGAAGAGGAGCGAATCGAGCAGTGCGGCGAAGCGATTCACGAGAGCCTCCCCGACCTCTCCGCAGGCTCGCCCGGCCCCGCTTCACCGGGCGCATCCTCGTTGCCGCCCTCGTCCTCGAAACCCACCATCGACAGCGCCCGGGCGCGGATGCCGCGCAAGGTCGCGTGATGCACCAGCGCCTCCTCGCGCCCATGCGTCACCCAGACTTCCGGCGCGGCCACGTCGCCGAGCGTATCGGTCAGCTCGTCCCAATCGGCATGATCCGAGATCACCATCGGCAGCTCGACGCCCCGGCTCTTCGCCCGCTGCTTCACCCGCATCCAACCGGAGGCGAGCGCCACGACGGGATCGGGCAGCCGGCGCGACCAGCGGTCGGCGATGGCGCCCGGGGGCCCCAGCACGATGCCGCCGGCGAGTTCCGCCTTGCTCGCCTGCGGCAGGGGGCGAAGCTCGCCCAGCTCGATCCCGAACGAGCGGTAGAGGTCGCACATGGCCGTCAGCGCTCCATGCATCCAGACGGGCCTGTCCCATCCGGCCGCCCGCAGCAGCGCGATCAGGCGCTGGCATTTGCCCAGCGCATAGACGCCCACCACATGCGTGCGTTCGGGGAACAGCGCCACCGAGTGCAGCAGCCGTGCGATCTCGCCCGCATCGGACGGATGCCGGAAGACAGGCAGGCCGAAGGTGGCCTCGGTGACGAAGACGTCGCAGGCGACGGGTTCGAAGGGCGGGCAGGTCGGGTCCGGCCGGCGCTTGTAGTCGCCCGAGACCACCGCGCGGCTCCCCCGCCACTCGAGCAGGACCTGGGCCGATCCCAGCACATGCCCGGCCGGCAACAAGGTGACGCCGACGCCGTTCACCTCGATGCGTTCTCCATAGGCGGCCGCCTGCTGCACGGCGCCCGAACCTTCGCCGAGCCGCGCCCGCATGATGGCGAGCGTTTCCTTCGTGGCCAGCACATGCCCGTGCCCCGGCCGGGCGTGGTCGCCGTGCCCGTGCGTGATCACGGCGCGGTCCGCCCCGCCATGGGGGTCGATGAAGAAGCCGCCCGGTTCCACATAGAGGCCGCGGGGGAGCGGGCGGAGCCAGGTTTCGGGGTGAGGAGGCGGGCTGAAGCGCATGACACCGGCTAAGGTAGGAGGGCGAAGCAGCAGCGACCAGAAGGTCCCCTTGTCCGAACGCGCCAAATCCGAAAGCGTCGCCTGAGTCATGGAATGGAGCGCCGAAGCCATCGTGCTCTCGGTCCGCCGGCATGGCGAAGGGGCGGCCGTGGTCGGCCTGTTCACGCGCGAACACGGCCGGCATGCCGGCTATCTGCGCGGGCGCCCGGCCAAGGCCGGCGGCTGGCCCCTGGTCGGCAACCGGGTCAGGGTGCGCTGGCGCGCGCGGCTGGAGGCGCATCTGGGGCAGCTCTCGGTCGAATTCCTGGGCGACCGCGCATCCGACGTGCTGCAGGACGCGGCCCGCCTCGCGGCGCTCCGCGCCGCCGCCGCCCTGGTCGAATCGGCGCTGCCCGAGCGCGAGGCGCATCCGAACCTGCATACGGCGACCGAAATCCTCTTCGACGCGCTGGCCGCCGACGCCCCGGACTGGCCCGAAGCCTATATCCGCTGGGAACTCGGGCTTCTCGCCGAACTCGGCTATGGCCTCGATCTCGAGACCTGCGCCCAGACCGGCGCGAGCGACAACCTGACCCATGTCTCGCCGCGCTCGGGCCGGGCCGTCTCGGCCGCCGCCGCCGCCCCTTACCGCGACCGCCTGCTGGCGCTGCCCGCCTTCCTGGTCCCCGGCCGCGGCGCCTTCCCCGCGAACGACCCGGCGCGCGACCTCACCGACGGCTTGGCGCTCACCGGCTTCTTCCTGGAACGCCGGGTGCTGCAGCCGCACGACCGCCGCCTGCCGGCCGACCGGCAACGGCTGGCGGAGCGGCTGGGGCGGCGGGACAAGTAGCATGGGGCCGCACTTACGCATTTAACACAATAATAGTTGCAATCTATAGTCGATTTTGCAACAATGCCGCTGGAAGCCGGGTGCTTTCGGAGCGCCTGCGCACTGCTCATGGAAATTGTGAGTTTCTTCGACTCGATACGAGGCGCACGGCATCGGCGCGCCGTGCCTTCATCTTTCGGCTAGAGCCTGCGCCCCTGTCCCCACCACGCACGGTGGAGAACTTTCGCCGCCCGGATGCCGCGACGAGCGGCCAGATTTGTCCGGACATGACTGTATGGTGACATCGGCCCCGAGGCTCGAGATCCATGCAGTGACGTATGGACGGCGGAAACGGCAGGAAGGGGCCGGTGCTGGCGCGGCGCCGGGCGGAGGTGGCGCCGTTCTGGCCGAAACGGGCTCGAATTGGCTCGAATTGGCTGGCTCCGGTCGTGCCGCGGGTGCCGCAACAGCCCCGATTCTCTCGGCAGATCAAAGCCTTGAGCATCTTCATGCGCAGGCCGTTCGCCTGCGTCCCGGACGGCGGCGCCCGGCGGCGGGAGCAGGCCTGGGCCGGCGGCCGGTATCCTCCGACCGGCGTCAGCGGACAAAATTGTCCGCCCGGCGGCGCGGCTTCGCGACACCGGCCGGCCGCTTGCCCGATTGCGTCCCCGGGCGGCCGGGGCTAGACCGGCGGATGTGAGCGCCGCGCCCCGTCCCCTGCATATCGCCCCCGCCCCCGGATCCCCGGGCCGCGTCTGGGTGTTGCTGGGCGACAAGGCCGGCGACAACGCCCAGGCGGTCGCGCTGGCCGAGGCGATCGGCCTGCCCTTCGAGACGCGGACCATCCGCTACAACGCCCGCCGGGTGATCTGGAACATCCTGCTCGGGTCCGGCCTCGGCAGCGTCGAGACCGACCGGTCCGAGGCGATCGAACCGCCCTGGCCCGATCTGGTGATCGCCCTGGGGCGGCGGAGCGTCCCGGTCGCCCGCTATATCCGCGAGGCGTCCGGCGGGCGCACGAAGCTGGTCCAGATCGGCCGTCCGCGCGCCCCGTCGCGCTATTTCGACCTGGTGGTGACCACGCCGCAATACCGCTTCGCGCGCGAGGACAACGTGATCGAGCTGCCCCTGCCCTTCGGCATGGGCCGGGCCGCCGACACGGCGATCGAGGCCGATCTCGCCGCCCTGCCGGGGCCGCGCATCGCCGTGCTGGTGGGCGGGCCGTCGGGCTACTACCGCCTGGATGCGAGCGGGGCGGAACGGCTGAAGCGCCGGGTCGAGGGACTCGCGGCGCGGCTCGGCGGTTCGCTCCTCCTGGTCACCTCGCGCCGCACGCCCGCGCCCGCGGCCCACATCCTGACCGGGGGCTACGGGGTGCCGGGCCGCTTCGTCCGCTATGGCGAGGGCGAGAATCCCTATCGGCGCTTCCTCGCCGCCGCCGATGCGGTGGTGGTGACCGCCGACAGCGCCTCGATGATCGCCGACGGGCTGGGCAGCGGGAAACCGGTCCTGGTCTTCGAACCGCCGGATTGCGGCGCGCCGTCGGTCTGGTGGTGGCGCTTCGACGCCGCCTTCGGCCATGGCGGGCGCTGGTCCTACACTTGGCTAGGGCGATTCTGGTGCCGGCTGAACGACATCGGCGTGATCAGCGCGCCCCGCCAGCTCGGCCGCATGGTGGCAAAGCTGGTGGAGACGGGAGCGGTGACCCGTCTGGAGGAGGATACCGCCGCCCTGCCGCCCGCCGGCGCCGGCGCCGCCGTGCTGGCCGCCGCGCGCGCGGGTGCCGTGCGCCGGATCCGCGACCTTCTGGCCGAAGGGAGGTAGGCCTTGGCATTCGAGGGGTTCAGCGTGCTGGCCGTGGTACCGGCGCGCGGCGGCAGCAAGGGGATTCCGCGGAAGAACCTCGCCCGCCTCGGCGGCCAGAGCCTGGTCGCCCGCACCGCGGCGGTGACCCGGGCCCTGCCCTGGCTCGACGCGGCGCTCCTCTCCACCGACGATCCGGAGATCGCCGCCGAGGGCCGCGTCCATGGCCTCGACGTGCCGTTCCTGCGCCCGGCCGAACTCGCGGCCGACCGCGCGGCGGCGGCGCCGGCCTGGAAGCACGCCTGGGAGGCGGCGGAGGCCCATTACGGGCGCCGCTTCGATCTCTCGGTCTGGCTGCAGCCGACCAGCCCCTTGCGCCGGCCCGCGGACGTCACGGCCACGCTGACCGCCATGCTGGCGGGCGGCCACGCCGCCGCCGCGACGGTCAGCCGCATCCCCGGCCACTACACGCCGGAGAAGACCTTCGTGCTGGACCCCAACGGGGTCATGCGCTTCTACGCCGCCGACGGCGCCCGCCACGTGGCCCGGCAGTCGATCCCCGACTACTGGACCCGCAACGGCCACTGCTATGCCGTCCGCCGGGCGACCCTGGTCGAGCGCGGGCATATCGTCGAGGAGGACTGCAAGGCGGTGCCCATCGAGCGTTTCATCGTCAACATCGACGATCCGATCGACCTCGAACTCGCCGAATGGGCCCTCGCGCGCGAGCGCGATCCGGGATCTAGTAGTTGACCCGAACCGCGATGGTGGTGATGCCGGCCTTGGCCTCGAAGCGGACCCGCGAGAAGGCGGGCAGGCCGGTCAGGCCGGTCGGGTTGTTGGAGAAGCCCCAGCCCTCGGCCGGCATGCCGATCAGGGTCCGGTCCATCTTGCGGTCGCCGTCCTCGTCGTGATGGACCAGCACCGCATAGTGTCCGGGTCCCGGCAGCGGCACGCAGACCGGCACGCCGCCGCTGGCCGCCGGCGCGCGCACCCGGGCGATGCGTCCGCCGCTCGCCAGGAAGCGGCCGGCATCGTCGGGATAGAGCGTGACGGCGATCAGGCCCTTGTCGCTCCGCACGCCCTCGACCCGCACGGTCAGGCGGTCGGGGCCGGGCCGGGCGGCACAGCTCTCCTCGGCCCGGGCGGCGGAGCCGGCCGCGAGGAGCGCCGCCGCCACCACGATGCTTTGCCAGTATTTCGCCACGGCCTTAGTCTCTACTTCCACATCCGAACTCCGAAAAACCGATGACCGACGCACCCAACGCCACGATCGCGACCTTCGGCTATCCCGGCACGCTGATCGCCGAACTCGACCGCTGGGTGGTTCTCCTCCGCCCGCGCCAGATCACGCTCGGATCCCTGGTGCTGGCCTGCAAGGAAGAGGCGACCGCCTTCGGGCAAATATCGCCGAAGGCCGTGGCGGAACTTGGGCAGGCGACGGCGGGGCTCGAAGCCATGCTCCGCTCGGCCTTCGCCTATGACAAGATCAACTACCTCATGCTCATGATGGTGGACCCGCATGTGCATTTCCACGTCGTCCCCCGCTATGCCGCGCCCCGCGGCTTCGACGGGCGGGACTTCGCCGATGCCTTCTGGCCGAAGCCGCCCGACGTGACGCAGGCCCTGCCGCTGGAGCCGGCCGCCTTCCAGCGCCTGGGCGAGCATCTGCGCGCCGCCTGGCCCGCGGCCTGAGCGCGCGCGGCCCGGCCGCCGATGCGCCATTCCATCGACCGCTACCTGCTGGCGGAGACGCTGCGTCCGCTCGGCGTCGCGCTCGGCATCGTCATTTCGGCGCTCCTGCTGGAACGCCTGCTGCGCCTGCTCGACCTCCTGGTGAACAAGGGCGGCCCGCTGGTCCTGGTGGTCAAGATGCTGGCCAATCTCGTGCCCTACTACATGGGCATGGCGCTGCCGGCGGCCTTCTTCCTGTCGGTCCTGATCGTGGTCTCCCGGCTCTCGGCCGACAACGAGCTCGACGCGTTGCTCGCCTGCGGCGTTTCGCTGAAGCGGCTGATTCGGCCGATCGTGGGCCTCGCCGTCGTCATCACCATCGCCACCGGCATGCTTTTCGCCTATCTGCAGCCGCACAGCCGGTACGCCTACAGGGCAATCGTCTATCTGGTCAGCAACGCCGCCTGGGAGGCGATCCTGGAGGAAGGGGTCTTCGCCACCGCCAAGGGGCGCAACACCATCATGGTCGACCAGATCGAGGCCGGCGGCCAGCGCCTGCACGGTGTCTTCGTGCACGAGATCCGGCCCGACGGTACCGCCACCGCGATCACCGCCCGCACCGGAACGATGCAGCGCTCGGAAGACGGCTCCAACTTCCTGCTCCGGCTGTTCGACGGCCAGCAGATCGCGAGCCGGCCGGGCGAGCGACAGCCCTCGGCTTCGGCCTTCGAGGTGCTGGAATTCCGCATCGACCTCGCGTCCGACGTGCCGCCCTTCCGCGCCCGCGGCGGCGATGAGCGCGAGATGACGCTGCTCGAGCTGTGGCACGACTATGGCGGCTCGGACGATGCCGCCTTCGATCGCCGGGTGAAGGCGGAACTGCATGGCCGCCTCGCCCGGATCCTGTCGATCCTGGTCCTTCCCTTCGTGGCCATGCCGCTCGGCATCGCCACCAAGAGGGCAAGGCGTGCCTATGGCTTCGCCTTCGCCGGCATCCTGCTCTTCCTCTATCACCACGCGCTCCAGTTCGGCGAGAGCATGGCCGATATCGGCCGCGTCTCGCCCTGGATCGGCATCTGGGTGCCGGTGCTTATCTTCACCGCCAACGGGGTCTGGCTGTTCTGGCACGCCTCCTCGCGTCCGGGGGTCAGCCCCTTCGCCGGCCTGGTCGACGGGCTGGCCGGACTCTTCTCCGGCATTGCCCGCCGGTTCCGCCGCAGCGAGCAGCCGGCATGACCGGACGCATCCTCGCCTCCTATGTCTCGCGACAGTTCCTCGGCCGGTTCTTCGTCTGCCTCGGCGCGCTCGCCGGCCTCGTCCAGCTTCTGGATCTGCTCGAGAACACCAAGGACATCATGGCGCGCGAAGGATCCGGCCTCGGCACGGTCCTGTTCTACATGCGCCTGCGCATCCCTTCGATCGCGCTCCAGATGATCTCGATTTCGGCCCTGCTCGCCGCGCTGATCACGCTGATGGCGCTCGTCGCCCGCAACGAGATCGTGGCGATGAAGTCGGTCGGCGTGTCCTACCTGCGCCTTCTCGCGACCTTCGCGCCCGCCGCCGCCCTGGTGGCGCTGCTGCAGTTCGCCCTCGGCGAATGGATCGTGCCGCAATCCGACCGCACGCTGCAGCTTTGGTGGGAGGAAACCGCCCCGCGCGCCGCCGAGGCCGCCCCCGCCAAGGATGGCGCCATAACCTGGGTCAGGCGCAGCGACACGATCGTCGCGGTCGGCGCGATCCATCTGCCGGGCGACCGCCTCGACCGGCTCCGGGTCTTCGACATCGACCAGACCGGGCTGCTCACCGCGATGATCGTCGCCGACCACGCCGCCTATTCCCAAGGCCGCTGGCTGCTCACCGGGGTTGAACGCATCGACATCCGCGGCAATCCGACGCGTCTGGCCAGCTTCGACTGGGAGACCACGCTGCTCCCCGCCGACTTCGCCGACCTGGCCCTGCCGCCGCGGCAGTATTCGATCGCCTCGCTGACCGGGCTGATCGACCGCACCAAGGTGGGCGCGCGCAACATCCGCTTCTACGAGGCGATGCTGCAGAAGAAGTTCGCCGCACCGGTTGCGACCTTCCTGATGGTGCTGATCGCCGCGCCGGTGGCCCAGACCAGCCGGCGGCGGGGGGGCAGCGGCCTCGCCTTCGCGCTCGGCATCGTTGTCGGCTTCGCCTTCTTCGTCACCGACGGGCTCGTGCTGCTGATGGGCGAGAGCGGGGTCTTCCCGCCGCTGTTCGCCGCCTGGGCGCCGACGGTCCTCTTCGCCAGCGCCGCCGGCGCCATCCTGCTCCACACCGAAAGCATGTGAGACCGTGGCCATCGACGTGACAGCGGTCGACAGCAAGACCGACCTCGACACCTTCATCCGCGTCCAGCACGACCTGCATGCGGGCCAGCCGAACTTCGTCCCGCCGCTGTTTCTGGAACGCAAGGACGCGCTGTCACCGGAGAAGAATCCGATCTTCCGGCATATGGAGGCGCGTTTCTGGGTGGCACGCCGCGACGGCCGCCCCGTGGGCCGGATCAGCGCCCAGATCTGCCGGATGCACCGCGAGAAGAACGATCCCGACGGCGGCCAGTTCGGCCTGATCGAGGCGGCCGACGACCCGGCGGTCTTCAAGGCGCTCATCGACACCGCCGGCGCCTGGCTGAGGTCGAAGGGGCTGAAGCGCATGCTGGGGCCGTTCAACCTCGGCATCAACGAACAGATCGGCGTGCTGGTCGACGGCTTCGACACCCCGCCGATGCTGCTGATGGGCCACGATCATCCCTATATGGACGCCCGCCTCAAGGAGCAGGGCCTCGCCAAGGCGAAGGACGTGTTCGCCTATCTCTACCGCCTGAAGGACGAGCCGCCGCCCGGCATCGGCCGCATCCTCGCCCGCAGGCTTCCGCCCAATGTCCACATCCGTCCGCTCGATCCCAGGCGGTTCGACCGCGACATCACCAAGGCGCTCGAGATCTTCAACGACGCCTGGGCCGACAACTGGAACGCCCTGCCCTATACCGAGGCGGAGGTGCGCTACCTGTCGAAGGAACTGAAGCCGCTGATCGTGCCGGGCCTGTTCTGGTTCGCCGAGGTGGACGGGGAGCCGTCCGCCTTCATCATCGGTCTGCCCAACCTCAACGAGGCGATCGCCGACCTCGGCGGGCGCCTCCTGCCCTTCGGCGTGTTCAAGCTGCTGTGGCGGCTGAAGGTGAGGGGGCCCAAGGCCGGACGCGTGCCGCTTATGGGGGTGAAGCGGAAGCTGCGCGGCAGCAATCTGGGCTCCGTCCTGCCGCTCCATCTCATCGCCAGCATCCGGAAGGCCGGGCTGGAACGGGGCTATGAGACGGCCGAACTCGGCTGGGTCCTCGAGGAGAACACCCGCATGCGCCATATCGGCGAGGCCTTGTGCGGCGGGCGCGCCTACAAGACCTACAGGCTCTATTCGAAGGAGCTCGCTTGACCGGCATCCCGGCCCTCGTCCTGGCCGGCAGCCGGGGCCCGGACGATCCGATGGCCAGAGCCGCAGGCGTGCGCCACAAGGCTTTCATCGATGTCGCCGGCGAGCCGATGCTGGCCCGCGTGCTGCGGGCGCTTCGCCAAACCCCCGGCGTGGGCGAGATTTTCGTCGTCATCGAGGCGCCGGAACTGCTCGCCGGCCTGCCGGTGACCCCGCTCCCGGCCGCCGGGTCTCCCGCGCTTTCCGTCGCCGATGCTTTGGCTCGCATCGATGCGCCGGCGGTACTCGTCACCACCGCCGACCACGCGCTCGCCACGGCCGCGATGTTTCGCCACTTCCTCGACCACGTCCCGGCCGGAGCCGACGTGACCGCGGCGGTGGCTACGCGCGAGGTCATCCTCGCCGGCTATCCGGGCAGCAGACGCACCTGGCTCGCCTTCCGCGACCGGTCGGTCAGCGGCTGCAACATGTTCCTGCTCCGCCCACCCCGCGCGGGCGACGTGGCCCGGTTCTGGCGGCGAATGGAAGAGCACAGGAAGCGCCCTTGGCGCATGGCGGCGATGCTGGGCTTCGCCAACCTGATCGGCTTCGCCCTGAAGCGCTTCACGCTGGATCAGATGCTGCGCCGCCTCGGCCGGCAGGTGGGCGCGACGCTGGCCGTCGTGGAGATGCCGATGGCGGAGGCCGCCATCGACGTCGACAAGCCGGAAGACCTGGACCTGGTGCGGCGGATCCTAGCCCTTGCCGGCGCTGAGCCAGCGCCGCCCTAGGGCGTTCACGCCATCCACATCGGCGGGAAAGTCGACCTCGCCCCATTCGAGCCCCTCGATGGAGGCGACGCCGACCCGGCCGGTCTTGGCTATTTCGGCGATCACCGAGAGGTACCAGAGCTTCAGCCCTTCGGGCCGGCGCATCGCCGTCTCGACCGCGCTGCGGAACAGGGCGGGACCTTCGCCCTTGAAGCAGAGCATGCCGATCGATTCGCCGTGGGTGACATCGGAGGTCAGCGTCTTGCCGATATCGAGCAACCGGTCCCCCTCGACCGACACCTTCATGTCGTCGGCGTCGTACACTTCCTTGTGGTCGATGGTGACGGTGATCGGCTGCACGGCCTTCTTCAGCAACGTGGCGAGGATCGCCGGTTCCGAGACCGTGTCGCCGTTCAGGATGACGAAATCGCGGTCCATCTCGCCCCGCACGAGGAAGCAGGAGGCGAGGTTGTCGGACACCGCATAGAAGGGATTGTGGATCGTCCGGATCGTCACCCCGGGATAGGAAAGCTTCGCCAGCACCGCCTCCACCCGTTCGGCCATGAAGCCCAGCACCACCACGATCTCGTCGATGCCGTTCTTCACCAGCGAATGGATCTGCCATTCGATCAGCGTCCGGTCTGCCACCGGCAGCAGGCATTTCGGGCGGTCGGCGGTGAGCGGCATCAGGCGCTTGCCCTGCCCCGCGCTCAAGGTGATGGCTTTCACGAACGGAACCGGAATGGTGACGGCGAATGCCCGCTTCTACACGCGCTCGCCCCTCGGCGGCAACCGGGCGCCGGCATCCTGGGGCGTCGCGTGGAACTCTACGAACATCCGCAGGGGTCCGAGCGGTTCCACTTCATGCGCCTGCTCCGGGCCGACCGCAGCGGGGCGGCCTGGAAACAGAACCGTTTCTTCGGCGGGATCGAAACTGCGGAAGCGGAGCGCTCCCTCGACCACGTGGATCAGCGCCCAGACACCGGCACGGGTTCGGTGCCGACGCCGCAGGCCCGCGGGCAGGCTGTCCTGGTCGAAGACCGGCGTGCGCTTGTAGGCGACGAGGCCCGCCGGCAGGACGGCGCCCATGGTCAGGCTGCCTTCCGCGCCTGGAGCGCCGAAGGGGTATGGCCCGCCAACTCGTCCGCGAAGCCGTGGTTCACGTCGCGATGCCCCATCTCGTCGGCCCGGACGGCGATCACCACATCCCTGAGCGTCGCATCGGCGGGCATGTTCCAGTATTTCCGCGCGATCTCCGGCGCCGGCAGGTTGGGATGCCGGCCGGCGTCGATCTCCTCGAGATAGCGGGTGTAGCTCACCACCGCTTCCTCCTCGAAATACCCGACGACGCGATGCGCCGTCCGTGGCGACACGAGATAGAGGGCGAAGAAGGCGTTGTAGAATACGCCCTGCACCAGGAGAACGATCAGCCGCTCGAAAGCGCTCGGCCTCGCGATCTCGATGAAGGTCATCAGGTGCATGCGCTCGTTCTCAGCCTCGTCCATGAGCGTGCGGATCCAGCCCTCGTCATCCTTCATGCGACGAAGCGACTTCAGATGCGTCAGCGTCGCCCCCACCATGCCGGGTACCGCGGCCACCGTTTCGAGGACGATGGCCCGATTGCCGTAGCGCTTGGCGAAGAAGGTATCGGCGAGAAAGCGGAGCATCTTGGTGAAGGCGAGCGCGACGCGGTCCGAGCCGCCACGCGGGTTGTAGTGGTAGTCGAGGTCGTGTTTCGCATCCGTGGCCATGATCCGGGTCCTTTGCCGGTCAACGACAGGTCGTCGAAGGAGGCTTTCTGCAATGCCTCTTTAGGAAGGCTGCTCGGCTGTTGCCGGATCGCCAAGGCGCTGGCCCCGCTTCAGCAATACGCCGCGCCCACCCGCGATTCCGAGTTCGAGCGAGGTAGCGATACGCCGCGCGCGATCGACGAAGAGGTCGGCGGCCGCCGGCGGACAGAGCGCCCGGGCTTCGGCTTCGAACAACCGGAGCCATCGGTCGAAATGCTCGGAGCCGATGGGCAGGGGGAGGTGCTTGGGCATCGGCTGGCCGTGATAGCGCCCGGTCAGGAGGGCGACCGACGACCAGAAGGCCGTCATCTGCCGCAGATGCGGTTCCCAATCGGCTATCCGGGTCTCGAAGATCGGACCGAGCAGGGCGTCGTCCCGCACGCGGGCATAGAAACCGCGCACCAGCCGCTCGATCATCGCCTCGTCGATGCCGGTCTCGGCCTGGATCCGGGCGGTGACCTCGGCCCTGCGCTCGGGCACGGAAACGACGGGTATGGACGGGGTGGGCATGTCTCTCTCTGCGGCATCCGGCCGATGGAGTGAGCTAGAGCCATAAACAGGTATTTTCAATACATGTTTATCGACTGCGCTCTTCCGCCGCGGCCGGATCGGTCAGAAGCCGCCGCATGCGCATCAGCATCCCGGGGTTGCCGATCAGGTCGGCGAGCGTGTAGCGGTCGAGGACGGCGAGGAAGGCGCGCAGCGCCTCCTCCAGCGGGCCCCGCAGACCGCAGGCGGGGGCGATCACGCAACCGTTGTTCTGGTGGTCGAAGCATTCGACGAGGGCGAAGCCGTCCTCGCACGACCGCACCACCGCGCCGATACCGACCGACTCCGCCGGCCGCCCCAGGCGAAGGCCGCCACCGCGCCCCCGCAGGCCTTCGACGAAGCCGTCCCGCGCCAGGGTCTGGGCCACCTTCATCAGGTGGTTGCGCGAGATGCCGTACCGGCTGGCGATCTCCTCGATCGTGTGCAGCTCGTCCGGCTCCATCGCCAGCAGCATCAAGAGGCGCAGGGCGTAGTCCGTATGCCGCGTGAGGCGCATGTTCAGGCCAACCGCCTTTCAAGCGCGGCGATGTTCTCCTCGTGCCCGGCCAGCATGGCGGCGAGATCCTCGCGGATCGCCGTATCGCCGAGGCGGGGCAGCAGTGCCTGCAGGCGCCGCACCACCCAGGCCTGGCCACGGTTGAGGAAGGCGAGACGCTCGCGCAGATCGGTGATCGCCATGGCCTTGGCGTGAAAGGCGCCCGTGGCCGTGGAAGGCTCGCCCCCCAGACGGCGGACGGCCTTCGACAGCACCGCGCACCAATGCGCCTCGTCACGCTGGACCGCGGCGACCAGTGCCTTCAACGCCGGATCGGCGAGTTCGGTCCCGGTCTGCAGCGTCACCTTGGTCCCGGCCCGCTCTGCCTCCAGGAGTTCGTTCAGGGCGAGAACAAGGTCCTCGCGGAGAATGCCGTCCACTGCTCGCCTCCCTTCAAAAGACGCACCTGAGGTGCATCTTTTCTTGCCGAAGGTCAAGCCGTCCTTCCGCCTCGTCTCCGGGAAGAGGGCAACTTGTGTCAGACCTTCCCGGTCATGATCGAGCGGGCGAGCGCGAAGCGGTGCACCTCGGAGGGACCGTCGTAGATGCGGAAGGGGCGGATGTCGCGATAGATGCGCTCCACCACGGTATCGGTGGTGATGCCCATGCCGCCCAGGATCTGGAGCGAGCGGTCGACGACGCGCCCCAAGGCCTCCGAGCAGAAGACCTTGGCCATGCTGGTCTCGTTCCGCGCCTGCTCGTGCTGGTCGAGCAGCCAGGCGGCGTGCCAGATCGACAGCCGGGACAGGTGCAGGTCCATCATGTTGTCGGCGAGCTGGAAGCCGACGCCCTGGTGCTGACCGATCGGCTTGCCGAAGGCGTGCCGGCGGCCGGCATAGGCCACCGCGATGTCGTTGGCGCGCCGCGCGGCGCCGAGCCAGCGCATGCAATGGGTGAGGCGCGCCGGCGCCAGCCGCACCTGGGCGTTGCGGAAGCCGTGGCCCACCTCGCCCAGCACCTGGTCGGCGGTGACCTCGATGTTCTCGAAGACGAGTTCGGCATGGCCGCCGGGCGAGTTGGTGTCGAGCGTGTCGAGAAGGCGCACCATCCGGATGCCGGGATGATCCGCCGGCACGAGGAACATCGTGGCCCCCAGATCCTTGCCTCCCTCGTCCTCGGTCTTCGCCATGATGATGTTGAGCGAGGCCCCGGGCGCGCCGGTGATCAGCCACTTCCGGCCGTTGATGACGAAGCCGTTCCCCTTCTTCCGCGCCGTCGTCTTCATCAGCGAAGGATCGGAGCCGGCGCCGCCGTCCGGTTCGGTCATCGAGAAGACGGTTCGGATCTCACCCGCGACCAGCGGCTTCAGCCAGCGGCGCTTCTGCTCGGGCGAGGCCACCTTGTGGAGCAGGTTGGTGTTGCCTTCGTCCGGCGCCTGGATGTTGAGCGCGAGCGGGCCGAGGGTCGAATAGCCCGCCTCCTCGAAGACCACCGCCATGCCGCGATGATCGAGGCCGAGCCCACCCCATTCGGCAGGGCCATGCGGCGACAGGAGGCCGGCGGCGCGGGCGCGGGCCACGAGTTCCAGCCGCAACTCCTCGCTCGGCCCGTGCGCGCCCTGCCGCTTGTCCTTCTCCAGCGGCAGGATCTCCTCGGCGATGAAGCGCCGCGTGCGGTCGCGCAGTTCCACCAGTTCCGGCGGCAGTTCGAAGTCGATCACGGCATTCTCCTCTCAGGTGGACTGTCCCAGCAGGTCGAGGCCGCGGCGGAACAGGGTGGGAATGGAGCCGGCGAACCGATCCCAGAGCGGATCGGGCCGCTGGCCCCTTCGATGGAGCTTCACGTTCAGGCAGCCGATGGAGGCCAGCCGGTAGTTGGCGAAGGCATGGAACCAGCGCGTGTCGCCGGCCGCCCGACCACGCGCCGCCTCGTAGATCGGGACCAGCTCGGCGGGCGCGAGCGGCGCCACCGGCTGCCAGTCCGGCGCCCAGCTCGGTCCGTCCGACATCATGCTGAGCCAGCCGAGATCGATCCGCTGGTCGCCGATGGAAGCGAGTTCCCAGTCGAGCACGGCGACCAGCCCGCCCCGCTCGAACAGGACGTTGCCGGGCTGATAGTCGCCGTGCACCACGCCGATCGGACCGTCGGCCGGCAGCGAGGCCGCGAGCGCCGCGCCGAGGCGGGCGCCGAGCTCGATCCAGTCCTGCTCCGGCGCCTGGCGCAGGATGCGGTCCCATCGGCCGAGCTCGCCGGCAAGCGGCCGCGGCGCTTCCCAGTCGGCGAGATCCTTCCGCCAGTCGAAGGCATGGATGGCGGCGAGTGCCGCCGCCGTCTGCCGCCACAGCGCCGCCACATCTGCGCCGGCGAAGGAGGCATGCGGCTCCCACACGACGAAGGTCCGCCCCGGCAGCCGGGGCATGACGATAAAGGGCGTGCCCAGTTCCGCGTCGTCGGCGGCGGCGAAGGTGATCGGCGGCACCCGCAGGCCGGCGCGATGCAGGGCCGAAAGCAGCGGCGCCTGCCGATAGACATCGGTATTGCCGGAGCGGCGCACGCCGGGCGGCGCCAGCTTGATGACGTGGTCCTGTACGGCGCCGTCCGACCCGCGCACGGAAAAGCCGAAGGTCAGGCCGGCATGGCCGTCCTCCATAACCGCGACACGATCGAGAACGGTTCCGGCCGGAAAGCGCGCGGCGATGACGGCCGGCAACCGGTCTCGCAAGACCTCGGCCGAAAGTGGAGCCACCACGACCTCAGATGATGCGGCTGCCGTGGCCCACCCAGTACCTGTCCTTGATCAGCCGCTTATAGAGCTTCCCCGTCGGGTGGCGCGGCAGCTCGGCCTCGAAATCGACCGTTCGCGGGCACTTTATCGGTGACAGGTGCTGGCGGCAGAAGGCGATCAGTTCCTCGGCGAGCTCGGGCCCGGCCTCGGCCATGGTCACCGGCTGCACCACCGCCTTCACTTCCTCGCCGAAATCCTCGTTCGGCACGCCGATCACCGCGACGTCGGCCACTTTCGGATGGGTGACGAGAAGGTTCTCGGCTTCCTGCGGATAGATGTTCACCCCGCCGGAGATGATCATGTGCGCCTTGCGGTCGGTGAGGTAGAGATAGCCCTCCGCGTCGACATAGCCGACATCGCCGAGCGTCGACCAGCCGGCCGGGGTGCGGCTTTCGGCGGTCTTCTTCGAATCGTTGTGATATTCGAAAACCGGACCGTTGGCGAAGTAGATCGTGCCGGGTTCGCCCACCGGCTGTTCCCTGCCGTCCTCGCCCAGGATGTGCAGCTCGCCGAGCAGCGCCCGCCCCACGGTACCCTTGTGGCTCAGCCATTCCTGGCTGCCGCAGGCGACGAAGCCGTTGCCTTCGGTGCCGGCGTAGTATTCGAACAGGATCGGGCCCCACCAGGCGATCATCTGCTCCTTCACCTGCACCGGGCAGGGGGCGGCGGCGTGGATGGCGATCTTGAGCGAGGACGTGTCGTATTTCTTCCGCGCCGCCTCCGGCAGCTTCAGCATGCGCACGAACATCGTCGGCACCCACTGGCTGTGGGTGATGCGGTGCTTCTGGATCAGCGCCAGCGCCTGCTCGGCATCGAAATGCTCCATGATCACGCAGGTGCCGCCCATGCGCATGACCGTCATGTTGAAGCGGAGCGGAGCGGCGTGGTAGAGCGGCGCGGGCGAAAGATAGATGGTGTCGGCCGACAGGCCGTAGAGCTTCTGGGACAGCTGCAGAAGCGAGGTCTGCGCGTCGATCGCCTCGTCCACCAGTTCCGTCTTCACGCCCTTGGGCCGCCCCGTGGTGCCCGAGGAATAGAGCATGTCGCGCCCGGCCCGCTGGTCGGCGATCGGGGTCGCGGGTTCCGCCGCCACCGTCTCTTCCCAGGACCTGTAGCCGTCGATCGCGCCGCCGACGGCAAAGCGATGCGACACCTTCGGCATCCGGCTGCGCAGTTCCAGGGCCTGCTTCTGCTGGCTGACGGAGGCGATGAACACCTTGGCGCCGCAGTCGTTCAGGATGTACTCGGCTTCCTCTGCGGTCAGGCGCGAGGACATCGCCGTATAGATCAGACCGGCGCGCTGGGCCGCCCAGCAGATCTCGAAATAGCGGGCGTTGTTGTCCATCTGCAGCGCGATGGAGTCGCCCGCCTTGAGGCCGAGTCTGCGGAAGAGCTGCGCGCCCTGGTTCGAACGCGCGTCGAGCTGGCCGTAGGTCACCGTCTCGCCGGTATTGGCCATGATGTAGGCGGGCTTGTCCGGGGTGGTCCGGGCGTGGATATAGGGATGCATCGCTTCTGTCGGCTCCAGGCGTCTTCTTGTCGCCCGCGGATCGCGACCGGCGGGCTTCCTCCAGGGTCGAGTGTGTAGCCGGATCGGGGCGATTTCTCCACTACCGCCGGAATCGAAGGCCCGGCATCATCCCGCCGGCGGGGGGATGAGGATGCGCGAGTTTCCGGTGGTGATCGCGGGCGGCGGGCCGGTGGGCATGACCTTGGCCCGCGACCTGGCGCGGCGCGGCATCCGCACCCTCCTGGTCGAACGCAACCCGACCACCACGCGCCATCCGAAGATGGACATCACCAATGCCCGCAGCATGGAGCTGTTCCGCCGCCTCGGTCTCGCCGAGGCGCTCCGCGCCGTCGCCGTGCCCGAAGCGAACTGCTTCGACGTCTCCTGGATCACCGGCCTGTCGGGGCACGAGTTGCACCGCTTCCGCTACCCTTCCGTCGCGCAAGCCCGCCGCCTGATCCGGGAGAGGAACGACGGCAGCCAGCCGCGAGAACCGGCCATGCGCGTCTCCCAGGTGGAGATCGAGCCGGTGCTGAAGCGCGCCATCGAGGGGGAACCGCTGGTCGAGCTGCGCTTCGGCACGGCCTTCGAGGCGCTGGAACAGGATGGCGAGGGCGTCACCGTGGCCTTGCGCCCCGCCGACGGGCCGGTCGAGCGGGTGCGCTGCCGCTTTCTCGCCGGCTGCGACGGCGGCAACAGCATGGTGCGCCAGCAGATCGGCATCGGCCTGGGGGGCCAGTCCCGGGTGGCACGGCGGTACATGACGCATTTCCGCTCGGACGCGCGCGCGCTTCTGCAGGCCTTCGGCGTCGCCTGGCACTACCAGTCGGCCGCCGGCACGCTGATCGCCCAGAACGACCGTGATATCTGGACGCTGCACACCCGCTGGCCCGACAATATCGGCCCCGATGACGTCGACGCACCGGCGCTGGTACGCGCTTTCGCGGGGCGCGACTTCGGGTTCGAGGTGCTGGTGGCGAACGCCTGGACGCCGCACCTGCTGCTCGCCGACGCCTACGCCAAGGGCCGGGTGCTGCTGGCCGGCGACGCGGCGCATCAGTACATCCCGACCGGTGGCTACGGCATGAACACCGGGATCGGCGACGCCTGCGGCCTCGGCTGGAAGCTCGCCGCCACGCTCGCGGGCTTCGGCGGGCCGGGCCTCCTCGCCGCCTATGAGGCGGAACGCCGGCCGGTGGGCGCCCGCAACCGCGACGCCTCGGGCCGGCATACGCGGATCAGGATGGAGATCGGTGCTCTCTATGCCGGGGACCTCGCGAGCGAGCACGGCCGGGCCGAGGCCGGCCGGCGCATCGCCGCCCTCGGCAATGCCGAGAACGAGAGCTTCGGTGTCGAGATGGGCTATGCCTATGCCGGCTCGCCGGTCGTCTGCACCGACCCGGACGCGGTGATCCCGGACGATCCGGTGACCTATGTTCCAACCACGGCGCCCGGCGCCCGGCTGCCCTCGGTCTTTCTCGACGACGGCACGGCCGTCTACGACCGGCTCGGGTCCTGGTTCACGCTGCTCTGCGTGGCGAGGCCGGCATCAGCGGCGCTCGTCGACGCCGCGCGGCGGCGGGGGCTGCCGCTCACGCTGCTCCCCCTGGGCGGCGGTGCCCGCGATGTCTATGGCGAGAGCCTGATCCTGGTACGGCCGGATCAGCACGTCGCCTGGCGCGGCCCGTCCTGCGATGATCCGGACGAGGGGCAGGCGATCGTCGATCGCGTGCTCGGATGGGGAGGCCGATGAGGGCGGCGGCTTCCATGCTGGCCCCGCCGGGCAGGGCCCGGTAGAAACCACGCGACAGAGCAGCGAGGAGAGAACATGGCGCTCACGATGTATCAGGCCAGCATCCCGGTGATGACCAGGGCCATCCGCAACCTGCAGGCGATCCTAGCCAAGGGCGCGCAGAGCGCCGAGGAGCGCAAGATCGATGCTTCCGTCTTCATTTCGGCCCGCCTCGCGCCCGACATGCTGCCGCTGAACCGGCAGGTGTACATCGTATCGGACACCGCCAAGGGTGCCGCCGCGCGGCTCGCGGGGGTCGAAGTGCCGAGCTGGCCCGACACGGAGACGACCTTCCCCGACCTGCACGCCCGGCTGGAGAAGACGGTGGACTACCTGAAGGGCTTCACCCCGGCCCAGATCGACGGGACGGAAGAGAAGGCGATCAGCCTGAAATTCGGCCCGCGCCAGGTGGATTTCTCGGGACAGGGCTATCTCTTCGGTTTTGTCCTGCCGAACCTGTACTTCCACGTCTCCATCGCGCACGCCATCCTTCGCCACAACGGCGTCAACATCGGCAAGATGGACTATCTGGGCGGCGCCTGAACCGGCGCCGGCGGCGCCGGCTTTCCCCGTGTCAGGCCGCCCTGCGCTGCAGGGCGGCCAGGATGCCGCCGAGGATGCCCTTCGGCATGAAGATGATGAACAGCACCAGCATCAGGCCGTAGATGGTGGTATCGGCGGCGTGGAATTCGTTGCCGATCAGGATGCGCAGCGTTTCCGCGAGGATCAGGGTGAAGGTGGCACCCACCGTCGGCCCCAGCTGCACGAACATGCCCCCCGCAACCACCGCGAAGACGATCTGCAGCGACACCGCGATGCCCGAGACCGTCTCCGGGCTGATGTACATCTGATACTGCGCGAAGACCCCCCCGCCGAGCGCGGTGAGCGCGGCCGAGATCAGGATGATGCGCATCTTCTGCGCGCCGACGTTGATGCCGACCGAGGCCGCCGCGTCCTCGTCCGACTGGATGGCGTCGAGGGCGAAGCGCTCCATGCCGCGATCGATCGCCCGCCAGACGAAGACACCGAACAGCCAGAGCAGGATCGCGATGTAGAGGAACGTCGTCTTGCTGGCGAACTGGAAGGCATACCAGGAGGTGCCGTCGCCGGCCCGGATCGGGGTGATGCCGAGCGATCCGCCTGTCCAGTCGCGCAGGCCGACGATGGTGAGGCTGACCACGGCGGTGAGCGCCAGGGTCACCAGCGCGAAGTAGTGCCCGACGATGCGCAGGCGCACGCAGGGCCAGCCCACCACGGCGGCGAAGGCCACGGCCGTCAGCATGCCGATCGGAATGCCGAGCCAGGGCGTCAGCTTGAAGAAGTTCCAGAGCAGCACGGTCACGAAGGCGCCGATGCCCATGAAGGCGCCATGGCCGAGCGAAACCAGGCCGAAGCGACCCATCAGCGACCAGCCGGTATAGACGAAGCCCCAAAGCAGGATCTGCACCAGGATATGCACCGCGTAGTCGGACAGCCCGAAGAGCGGCACGATCGCGGCGAAGGCGGCGATCAGGAGGGGGGCGATCACGTCGGCTCTCATCGCCTATCTCCGGAACAGGCCTTGCGGCTTCACGAACATGGTCAGGATGAAGAAGGCGAAGGCGATCACGTAGCCCCATTCGATATGGAAGAAGAAACCACCCACCGCGATGAACTGGCTCATGATGAAGGCGGCGATGAAGCCCCCGATCATGTTTCCGAGCCCTCCGAGGACGCAGATCATGAAGGTGAGCGGCCCGAAGGTGAGGCCGATGGCCGGATGCACGTCGTATTGCAGCACGAGGAGGCAGGCGGCGAGGCCCGCGAGCCCCCCACCGATGCCCGAGGTGATCAGATAGATGCGCCGGCTGTCGACGCCCATCAGCGGCATGATCTCGCGGTCCTGGGCAATCGCGCGGATGGCCGTCCCGAGATAGGTGCGCGACAGGAAGAGATAGAGGCCGATCATGCCCGCGACCGCGGCGATGAAGGCCAGCACGCGGGCATAGGAGAAGTACATCTCACCCAGGCTCAGCACCGGCAGCTTGAGGCCGAGATTGCGGAACTCGATGCCGAAGACCAGCGTCGCGAAGCTCTGCAGGAAGAACAGCACCCCACCGGTGACGAGAAGCTGGTTGATCGGTTCGGAATTCAGGACCGGACGGATGACCAGCCAGTGCAGCGCGACGCCGAGGAAGGCGACGATGAGGATGGCGGCGGGAAAGGCGACCCAGAGCGGCCAGCCATAGACGGCATGGAGGTAGTAGGCGCCGTACATGCCGCACATGACCAGTTCGGCATAGCAGATCCAGACCACGTCGATGACGCCGAAGACGAGGTTGAGGCCGAGCGCGAGCAGACCGAGCACGCCGCCCAGCAGGACGCCGTTCAGCACCGCCTCGAGCAGGAAGATGTCGAAGATCTCCATCAGCGGCTCCGCACGATCGCCCTCCCCCACGCCGCTGCGCGACGCGAGGGAGGAAGCTCCAGCTCACAATCCGATATAGGCACGACGGATCTCCTCGCTCTGGGCGAGCTCGGCGGCTGCGCCGGAATGGCGGATGCGGCCGACCTCGAGCAGGTAGGCGCGGTCGACCACCTTCAGCACCTGCTGGATGTTCTGTTCCACGATCAGGACCGTGTAGCCCTCGGCGCGGATGCGCCGGACGAGATCGAACACCTGCTGCACGATAACGGGGGCGAGTCCGGCGGAGGGCTCGTCCATGAGAAGCAGCTTCGGCCCCGACATCAGTGCCCGCCCGATGGCGCACATCTGCTGCTCGCCGCCCGACATCGTCCCGGCGAGCTGCTTGCGTCGCTCCTTCATGCGCGGAAAGAGCTCGTAGACGAAGGCGAGGCGCTCGGCGAAGCGGGCGCGGGCCGCCGGCGTGTAGGCGCCGACCTTCAGGTTGTCCTCGACCGACAGGAGCGGAAAGAGGCGCCGGTTCTCCGGCACGTGGGCGATGCCGGTCTCGATCACGCGATGCGCCGGCAATGCCGCCAGGTCCTGTCCCTCCATGCTGGCGCGGCCCGCGCTGGCACGGATCAGCCCGGAAATGACGCGCAGAAGCGTCGTCTTGCCGGCCCCGTTCGGGCCGATGACCGCGACCGCCTCGCCCGCCCGCACCTCGAGACCGACATCGAACAGGGCGGGGAAATCGCCGTAGCCGGCGCAGACGCCTTCAAGCCGGAGCATGCTGCCTCACCGGCTCGGAACCGAGATAGACCTCGATCACCTTCGGATGCGCCGCCACCTCGGCCGGTGTGCCGGCGGCGATCAGTTCGCCGTGGTCCAGTACCATCACCCGGTCCACGACCCGCATCAGAACGCCCATGATGTGCTCGACCCAGATGATGGTGATGCCCTTCTCGCGGCGGATCGTCTGCAGCATGTCGGCCGCCTGGTTCATCTCCGTCTCGTCGAGGCCGCCCAGGCTCTCGTCGGCGAGCAGGAGCTTCGGTTGCGTCGCGAGGGCGCGCGCCAGCTCGAGCTTCTTCAGCCCGGCGGCGCCGAGCCCGCCTATGCCGAGCCCGGGATCCGAGGGCAGGCGCACCAGGGCGATCGCCTCCTCCGCCAGGTCCGCCGCCTTCTGGCGGCTGATGCCGCCGCCATGGCCGTAATAGGCCGCGACGGTGACGTTCTCCAGGATGGAGAGGTTCTTGAAGGGCCGCGGGATCTGATAGGTGCGGGCGATGCCTTCGCGGCAGATGCGGAAAGGCGGCAGGCCGGCGATCTCGCGTCCCTGGAACGTGACCCGGCCGGCGGTCGGCTGGTAATGGCCGGCGAGGCAGTTGAACGTCGTCGACTTCCCCGATCCGTTCGGCCCGATCAGGCCCAGAATCTCGCCCTCGGCCAGATCGAAGCTGATGTCGGACACGGCGGTGAAGCCGCCGAAACGTTTGGTCAGATTGCGGACCTGCAGCACGCCAGACCTACCCCCCGATCACTCCGTACGATCCCGCCCCGCCGCCCCGGCATTCCGGAGCGGCGGAACCGCCGTCTTATCGCGCGGCCGCCCGTCAGCGGGCGTAGGCGTGACCCTTGGGCAGCGGGATCACGGGATCGATGGTGCGAAGCGCCGTCGGCCAGGCGATCTTGGTCTCGCCCTTCACGTACTGCATGACCACCGGCGAGGAGAGCGCGTTCTGGCCGGCCATAGGATGGCCCGCCGGGTTGAACTTCACGCCATAGCCCTGGATGGTCCCGCCCTCCGGGATGTTGGTCTCGAGCGCCGCCTTTCGCAGCGCCTCGGCATCGAAGCCGCCGTGGTTCTTGATCGCCCGCGGCAGGACGTCGTCGAGCAGGATCCAGGTCTGGTTGAAGCCCATGGAGACGTGCGGCGGCACCTCGTTGGCACCGGTGATCGCCTTGTAGCGCTTCACCATTTCGGCGGTGAGATCGCCCATGCCCGGCTTCAGCGACTTCGGATCGAGAAGCTGCGCGGCCACGGGATCGACATTGTAGAAATAGTTCACGTCGTCCTTGAAGGTCTCGATCAGCTTGTCGATCTGGCCGTAGCCGGCGCCGTGGCCGATCATTGCGTCGAACTTCAGCCCGCCCTCGCGCGCCTGGCGCAGGAACAGCGTGATGTCCGGATTGTAGCCGGTATGCAGGATGACGTCGGGCCGGCCGCGCTTCAGCTTGGTGATCAGCGAGGAGAGGTCGGCCGCCGTCGCGGCATAGCCCTCCTTCAGAACCACCTGCATGCCGAGCTTCTTGCAGACCTCCTCGTTGCCTTGCGCCACGCCGACGCCATAGGGTCCGTCCTCGTGGATGATGGCGACCTTGAGGTCCTTCACCTCCTTGTTCAGCTTGGGCTTCGCCACCTCGCCCAGGAACTTGCAGCTCGCCTCGCCGAACTGGTCGGAATGAACCTGGGCGCGGAAGACGTATTGCAGGTTCTTGTCCTTGAACACCGCGGAGGCGACGCAGACGTTCGCCCACATGAACTTCTTCGCCGCGTCCACCTTCTGGGCCAGGGGCACGCAATGGGCCGAGGAGAAGACGCCCATCAGGAGATCGACCTTCTCCTGGTTCAGCAGCCGCTCGCCCTCGTTGATCGCGACATCGGCCTTGGACTGCGCATCCGCGTTCACGGCGATGATCTTGTGGCCGGCCACGCCGCCGCGCTCGTTCACGATGTCGATCGCGATCTGCGTGCCGATGGCGGAGGCCTTCGAGCCCCCGGCCGCGAAGGCGCCGGTCAGGTCGTAGATGACGCCGACCTTGATATCGGCCAGAGCCGTGGAAGACAGAAGCGCCCCGGCGAACACACCGAGAGCGATACGCGCAAAGCTGCTTCTCATCGGAAGCTCCTCCCCGAAGGTTATATCCCTGCGACCGGCGCCAGCATGCGGGGCGCGCGGAAAGATTGTCAAGAAAACGACATCGATCGCATGCCATTTCTTGCTATGTCACCCTGGGAGCACAACGGAGCGGAGCATGACCCCGGTCGAGATCGTCTTCGACATCTTCGAGAGGCGCGGCGCGAAGGAATACGGCGGCGAACGGGTCACCCAGCTCGCCCACGCGCTGCAATCGGCCATGCTCTCCGAACAGGCCGGCGATCCGCCGGCGCTGATCGCCGCCTCGCTGCTGCACGACATCGGCCATCTGGTGCACGACCTGGGTGAGGAGCCGGCGCTGCGCGGCATCGACGACCGGCACGAGGTGCTGGGCCGGGACTGGCTGGGGCAGTATTTCGTCGACGAGGTGGCCGGCCCGGTGAGGCTCCACGTGGATGCCAAGCGCTATCTCTGCACCGTCGAACAGGGCTATTTCGACATCCTGTCGGAAGGGTCGGTGCGCAGCCTCAACCTGCAGGGCGGCCGGCTCACCCCGGACGAGGTCAAGGCGTTCGAGGCGCTGCCGCATGCCGCCGCGGCCGTGAAGCTGCGGCGCTACGACGACGAGGCGAAGGTGATCGGGCTCCAGACGCCGGACCTCGAGCACTTTCGCGGCGCGCTGGAAGCGAGCCTGCGGCGCGCTTAGGGCCCTCCCCCACGCCGCTTCGCAGCGCGAGGGAGGGAGTTTTCACTTCACCCAGTCGATCCTGAAGGCATCCCCCTGCGCGTGGATATGCCCGCAGCCGGAGCCGCCGAAATGCGCCGGCAGCAGGAGGTCGTTCTTCTCCGCGCAGAGTTCGAGCAGCCGGCGCCGGCTCTGGGCCGACATCTTCGGGTTCCAGCAGAACTGGCTCGACCATTCCGGCCGGTAGACCTGCAGCGGGTGGTGCATGATGTCGCCGATGAAGCGGCCCCGCTCACCCTTGTCGGCCACCGTCATCACGATGCTGCCGGGCGTATGGCCCGGGAATTCCTCCAGGCTGATGCGGTGGTCGAGGTCGTAGTCCTTGTCGACCATCACCGCCTGCTTCGCCTCGATGATCGGCACGACGCTGTCCTCGAAGGATCCGCCGTTCACGTCCGGCACGCCGTTCTTCAGCTCGTCGTTCCAATGCGCGAACTCGGTGCGGCCGAAGAGATACTTCGCGTTCGGGAAGGTCGGCACCCAGCGGCCGTCCTTCAGCTGTGTGTTCCAGCCCACATGGTCGACATGCAGATGCGTGCAGAAGACATGCGTCACCTCCTCCGGCTTCACGCCGGCCTCGGCCAGCTTCTGCAGGAAGTCGCCCTGGCGGCGGTGCCAGAACGGGCGGTCGGGCCGTTCCTTGTCGTTGCCGAGGCAGGTGTCGATCAGCATGACGTGGCGGCCGGTGCGCACCACCCAGCTGTGGATGCTCATCACGAAGCGGCCGTTCGACGGATCGACGTGGTCGGGCTGCAGCCAGCCCTTGTGGCTCTCCACGACCGAGGGGTCGAGGTCGGGCAAGAGCTGCTTGCCCACGAAACCCGCCCCCGCGAGATCGACCACCTTGTCGATCGTGATGTCGCCGATCCTGCGCACTGCCATTTTCCGTTTCCTCCCAAGCCACGCGACCCGTGCTAACCTCCGTCATCATCGTCAAAAAAAATGCCGGAGGAAACCGCCCGTGAAGCTCGCGGAAATGCTCTATGAGGTCGAGGGTCCCGTCGCGACCATCACCTTCAACCGGCCGGAGAAGCTGAACGCCTGGACGCCGACCATGCAGGAGGAGCTGCGCGCGTCGCTCGGCGAGGCCAGCCGCGACGATGCCGTGCGCGCCATCGTCATCACCGGCGCTGGCAAGGGCTTCTGCTCGGGTGCCGACATGGCCCGCCTCGCCGCCTCCTCCACCGGCGACACGAACGCCATGCCGCAACCGGCGCTGAAGCCGGCGGGCGAGGGGCTGGAAGCGAACTTCGAGCGCCGCTATTCCTACCTGCTGCGCGTACCCAAGCCGCTCATCGCCGCCATCAACGGTCCCTGCGCCGGCGTCGGCTTCGTCTTCCCGCTCTATTGCGACCTGCGCTACATGGCCGAAGGGGCGCGCATCGGCACCGTCTTCGCCCGCCGCGGCATGGTGGCCGAGCACGGCATGGCCTGGATGCTGCCGCGCCTGATCGGCACCGCCAATGCGCTGGACCTGATGTTTTCGGGCAGGATGATCGAGGCGGCCGAGGCGAAGGCGATGGGCCTCGTCAACGACGTGCTGCCGATGGAAGGCTTCCTGCCCGCCGTGCAGAAGAAGGCGCTGGAGCTCGCCACCCTCTCGTCGCCGCGGGCCATGCGCATCATCAAGCGCCAGGTCTACGACGCCTATTTCCAGAACCTGGCCGAGGCTACGGCGATCGCCGACCAGGAGATCCTGAACTGCCGCGGCACCGAGGATTTCAAGGAGGGCGTGGCGCACTTCCTGGAGAAGCGGGCGCCCCGCTTCACGGGGCGCTGATCATGCTCCCCCTCGAAGGCATCCGCGTCATCGAGATCGCGCAGAACCTCGCCGGCCCGTTCTGCGCCCAGATCCTGGCCCATATGGGCGCCGACGTGATCAAGATCGAGCGGCCCGACGGCGGCGACGACGCGCGGGGCTGGGGTCCGCCCTTCCTCGACGGCGTCTCCGGCCCCTTCCACGCGGTCAACCTGTCGAAACGCTCGGCCGCCGTCGACATGAAGGACGGCGCCGCGCTCGACCGTCTGATGGCGCTGATCGACGGCGCCGACGTCCTGGTGCAGAACCTGCGCCCGGGCTCGATGGAGGCGCTAGGCCTCGATCACGAGACGCTGATCCGCCGCAACCCGCGGCTGATCTACTGCTCGGTCGGCGCGCTCGGTTCCGTCGGGCCGCTCAAGGACCGCCCGGGCTTCGAGCCGATGGTGCAGGCGTTTTCCGGCCTGATGACGCTGAGCGGGCAGGAGGACGGCCCGCCGGTGCGCATGGGCACGCAGGTGCTGGACCACGGCACCGGCATGTGGGCGGCGATGGGCGTTCTCGCCGCCCTGATCCGCCGCCAGAAGACCGGCAGGGGCGGTGTCGTCGACACCTCGTTGCTGGAAACCGCACTCGGCTGGTGGACCGTGCCCTATAGCGGCTTCGCCCTGAACGGCGAGATGCCCCAGCGCCACCCGACCGGCAGCTCGCGCCTCATCGTCTTCCAGGGTTTCGAGACGAGGAACGGGCCGATGGTGATCGCCGCCGGCAACGACCGCCTGTTCGCCAAGATGGCGGTGGCGCTGGGCAAGCCCGAATGGGCCGAGGACCCGCGCTTCAGGAAGAACGCCGGCCGGTTCGAGCACAGGCAAGAAATCATCGCCGAGGTCGCCCGCATCATGGCGACGCGGACCAAGGGCGAATGGATCGACATCCTGGAAGCGGCCGGTGTCCCCTGCGCGCCGATCAACAACCTGGCCGAGGTGCTGGCCGAACCGCAGACGGAAGCCACCGGCATGCTGATGCAGGTGCCGGGACAACCGATCCGCCTGATGGGCCTGCCGATCAAGTTCGACGGCGAGCGGCCCGTCTTCCGCCGCGCCGCGCCCGCGCTCGGCGCCGATACGAAGGAGGTCTTCGGCTAGCCATGGCCTATCGCGATCCGCCGCGGCCCGGACAGTGCCGCATCGCCCTCGTGCATGCGATCCCGGTGTCGATCCAGCCGATCGCGGAAGCCTTCGCCACGCTCTGGCCCGACGCCTGGACCTTCAACCTGCTGGAGGACTCTCTGATCGCCGGCCAGCGCGAGGCGGGCGGCTTCACGCCCGCCTTCAACGCCCGCGTGCTCAGCCTCTGCCGCTACTGCATGGATACGGGCGCGGAAGCGATCCTGTTCACCGGCTCGGCCTTCGGCCCGGCGGTGGACGCAGCGAAGAAGGAACTGCCGATCCCGGTGATGAAGCCCTATGAGGCGATGGTGGCCGAGGCGCTCTCGATCGGCGACCGCTTAGGCATCGTCGCCACCTTCGGCCCCACCATCCCGCTGCTCCAGGCCGATATCGAGGCGAGCGCGAACCGCCCGCTCGAAATCCACACGGCGGAAGCCACCGGCGGGCTGGAGGCGCTCGAAGGCGGCGACGGGGTCGAGCACGACATGCTGGTCGCCGCGGCGGCACGCACCCTGCCCGACTGCGACGCCATCCTGCTGGCGCAATACTCCGCCGCCCGGGCCGCGCCGATGATCCATCACAGGCACGTGCTGACCCCGACCGGATCGGCCGTGCTGCACCTGAAGAAGCTGCTGGGGTGACCGGCTCCCTCCCTCGGCGCCAGCCGGGGGAGGGCTGGGGTGGGGGCGGTGAAACAAAATGCGGCGGATCCTTCGCGGCACCGCCCCCACCCTGACCCTCCCCCACGCTCCGCGCGAGGGAGGGAGAGAAGTATCACCCCGCGCGGCCGTAGGTATCAGCGAACCTGACGATGTCGTCCTCGCCGAGATAGCCGCCCGACTGCACCTCGATGATCTCGAGCGGGATATGCCCGGGGTTCTCCAGCCGGTGGGTCACGCCCATGGGCAGGAAGGTCGACTGGTTCTCATAGAGGAGAAACGTCTCCTCGCCCTTGGTCACCCGCCCCGTGCCGCTGACCACGATCCAGTGCTCGGCCCGGTGATGATGCATCTGCAGCGAGAGCGACGCACCCGGCTTCACCACGATGCGCTTCACCTGGAAGCGGGCGCCGGCGCCGATGCCGCGATAGCTGCCCCAGGGGCGATAGACGGTCGGATGCTCGGCATGTTCCTTCCGGCCGAGCTGCTTCAGCCGGTCGACGATGCCCTTGACGTCCTGCACCCGGTCCTTGGCGGAGACCAGCACGCAGTCGTCGGTCGCCACCACCACCGCGTCCTCGAGGCCGACCACGGCGGTGAGCGGGCCTTCCGAGCGGATATAGGAATTGGCCGTGTCGATGCTGATCACGTCGCCGCGCAGCACGTTGCCGGAAGCATCGTGTTCGCCGATGTCCCAGAGCGCGCTCCACGACCCCACATCCGACCAGCCGACATCGATCGGGCAGGTGGCGGCGAGCTTCGTCTTCTCCATCACCGCGTAGTCGATCGACTGCGAGGGCGAGGCGGCGAAGGCATTGGGATCCAGGCGCAGGAAGTCCAGATCGGTCGTCCCCTTCGCCACCGATTCCTCGGCCGCCGCCAGCATGGCGGGTTCCAGGCGGCCGAGTTCGGCCAGGTAGGCCTTGGCCGAGAACAGGAACATGCCGCTGTTCCAGGCATAGCTGCCTTCCGCCAAATAGCTCTCCGCCGTCTTCAGGTCGGGCTTCTCGACGAAGCGGTCGACCGCGAAGCAGCCCGGCGCGCCCTCCAGGTCCCCGCCGCGGCGGATGTAGCCGTAGCCGGTCTCGGGTCGGTCGGGGCGGATGCCGAAGGTGACCAGCCTGCCTTTCGACGCCGCCCGGGCGGCGATGCCGACCGCGTCCCGGAAACCCTTCACGTCGCGGATCACATGGTCGGAGGCCATCAGGAGGACGAGCGCCCCGGGATCGGCCTGTTGCGCCAGGATGGCGCCGACGGCGGCGGCCGGAGCGGTGTTGCGGCCCACCGGCTCGAGAACGATCCGGCCACCGGTGATCCCGGCGGCGCGCATCTGTTCGGCGATGATGAAGCGGTGGTCCTGGTTGCAGATCAGGATCGGCGCGCCGAAGCCCGGCACCGCCACCCGTTTCAGGGTTTCCTGCAGCATGGACTGCTCGGAGGCGAGCGGGAGCAACTGCTTGGGAAATGCCGCGCGCGACAGCGGCCACAGCCGGGTGCCGCTGCCCCCGGCCATCACCACCGGGTGAATCACCACGCCGTTCATCGCCATGCTCGCCTCGTATAATCCTGACGGAGCCTATGGTTAGCGTGGTTAACGCTCTTCTACCAGATCGACGCCGTTCACTTGCTTGAGGGCGGCCCGCACCTCGCGGGTGATGGAATAGCCGCCGGGCAGCAGAACCTCGATCTCCGATCCCTCGCCCGGCAGGCGCAGCATCAGGCTCACCCTGCCCCGCGCGGCCGGCTTCTTCACCCGCTCGAGCAGCGAGCGGATGCCGGTGATCGGGGCCGCGTCGCGGATATGCACCACCACGCCGTCCGCCGCCGTGTCCGCCACCTTGTCCAGGGCTTCGACACTCTTGGCGGTCAGCCGCGCGCTCTCCCCGTCGGGCCTCGCCTCGACGCTCAGCACCACCGCCTTGCCGGGTTCCAGGTGCTCGCGCGCGCTCGCCAGGGCCTCGGAGAAGACCACCGCCTCGAAGGTCCCGGACGGGTCGGAGAGCTGCACATAGGCGAAACGACTGCCGCGCTGGGAGGTCCGCTCCTGCCGCGACATGACGATGCCGGCCACCTTGGCGACGGCGTTGCGGTCCAGTCCGCGCACCAGGTCGGCGTAGCGCATGACCGCGAGCTTCTTCAGCGAGCGGGCATAGGCGTCGAGCGGATGGGCCGAGAGGTAGAAACCGATGGCGGAAAATTCCTGCTCCAGCCGCTGCAGGTCGTCCCAATCCGGCACCTGGGGCAGGGGCAGCGGCGGTTCGGGGGCGGAATCGCCGCCGAAGAGCGAGACCTGCCGGCTCTCCCGCGCATCCGCCGCCGCGGCCGCCTGGCGGATGATGACATCCGCCCCTTCGACGATGCGGCGGCGGTTGCGGTCCAGTCCGTCGAAGGCCCCGGCCTTGCCCAGGTTCTCGACCATGCGCTTGTTCAGCGACTGCGGATCCATCCGCCTGGCGAAATCGGCGATGCCCCGGAAGAGGCCATCCGCCAGGCGGTTGCGGACCAGGCCGTCGACGGCGCCCGCGCCGACGTTGCGCACCGCGGCGAGGGCGTAGCGCACGGCGCCCTTGCCCGCCGGCCCCTTCGGATGCTCGACGGAGAACTCGACCTCCGAGCGGTTGACGTCCGGCGGCAGCAGGTCGATGCCGAGGCGGCGCAGCTCCTGGCGGAAGACGGCGAGCTTGTCGGTATTGGACAGGTCGAGCGTCATCGAGGCGGCGATGAACTCGACCGGATGGTTGGCCTTGAGATACGCGGTCTGATAGGCGACCAGGGCATAGGCGGCCGCGTGGCTCTTGTTGAAGCCGTAGCCGGCGAACTTGTCGACCAGGTCGAAGATGTAGCTGGCGCGTTCGGGATCGATGTTCTTCTCGGCGGCGCCCTTCACGAAGCGCTCGCGCTGGGCCTCCATCTCCGCCTTGATCTTCTTGCCCATGGCGCGGCGGAGGAGATCGGCCTCGCCCAGCGAATACCCGGCCAGGATCTGGGCGATCTGCATCACCTGCTCCTGGTAGACGATGACGCCGTAGGTCTCCTTCAGCACGGGTTCGAGCAGCGGGTGGAGGTAGTCCGGCTCCTCCTGCCCGTGCTTGCAGGCGATGAAGCGGGGGATGTTCTCCATCGGGCCCGGGCGATAGAGCGCGACCAGTGCGACGATGTCCTCAAGCCGGTCGGGCTTCAGGTTGCGCACCACGTCGCGCATGCCCTGGCTTTCCAGCTGGAAGATGCCGACCGTGTCGCCCCTGGACAGCATGTCATAGGAGGGCCGGTCGTCGAGCGGCAGGTTGCCGAGGTCGAGCCGTACCCCGCGCCGGTCGAGCAGCAGCCGCGTCTTCTCGAGCACCGTCAGCGTCTTCAGGCCGAGGAAGTCGAATTTGACGAGGCCCGCCCCCTCCACATACTTCATGTTGAACTGGGTGGCCGGAAGGGCCGAGCGCGGATCGCGATAGAGCGGGACCAGCTCGGTCAGCGGCCGATCGCCGATGACCACGCCCGCGGCATGCGTCGAGGCGTGCCGGTGCAGGCCTTCCAGCTTCATCGCGGTGTCGATCAGGCGGCCCACCGCCTCGTCGCTGTCGCGCTCGTAGCGCAGCCGGGGCTCGGTATCGAGCGCCTTCTGCAGCGTCACCGGATTGGCCGGGTTGGCCGGCACCATCTTGCAGATCCTGTCGACCTGTCCGAACGGCATCTCCAGCACCCGGCCGACGTCGCGGAGCGCAGCGCGCGCCTGCAGCGTGCCGAAGGTGATGATCTGGGCCACCCGGTCGGCGCCATAGCGGCTCTGCACGTAACGGATCACCTCGTCGCGGCGGTCCTGGCAGAAGTCGATGTCGAAGTCCGGCATCGAGACGCGTTCGGGATTGAGGAACCGCTCGAACAGGAGGCCGAAGCGGAGCGGATCGAGGTCGGTGATGGTGAGCGCCCAGGCGACGACCGAACCGGCCCCCGAGCCGCGCCCCGGCCCCACCGGGATGCCCTGCCGCTTCGCCCATTGGATGAAGTCGGCGACGATCAGGAAATAGCCCGGAAAACCCATCTTCACGATGACGTCGAGCTCGTAGTCGAGCCGCACGCGGTAGCTCTCCGGATCCTGCACCGGCGCGGCCGCGAGGCGGCGGGCCAGCCCCTCATGGGCCATCCGGCGAAGCGTCGAGGGTTCGTCCTCGGCCTCGGCGCCGGGAAGCGTGAAGCGCGGCAGGAGGGGCTTGCGCTCGGGCGCCATGACCGCGCAACGCCGGGCGACGACCAGCGTATTGTCGATCGCTTCCGGCAGGTCGGCGAACAGCTCCTGCATCTCGGCGGCGGAGCGGAAGCGGTGATTGGGCGTGACCCGGCGCCGCTCGGTGGCGCTCACCGTCGCCCCCGCGGCGACGCAGATCAGCGCGTCATGGGCCCCGTGCATGTCCTCGTCGGTGAACAGGCAGTCGTTGCTCGCCACCAGCGGCAGGTCGAGCGCATAGGCGAGGTCGATCAGCCGTTCCTCGATCGCGGCCTCCTCGCTCAGTCCGTGCCGCTGCAGCTCGACATAGAGATGGCCGGGATAGATCCGGGCGAGCTTCTCCAGCGCCGCCCGTGCGGCCGCGTCCTGGTTTTCCGAGAGCAGCCGGCCCACCGTGCCGGCGAGGCCGCCGGTGAGGCAGATCAGCCCCTCGGCCTTCGCCGCCAGGTCCTGCATGGTCACCCGCGGCGTCTCGCCCGCCGGCGTGTCGAGATAGCCGGCGGAGGTCAGCGCCATCAGGTTCTCGTAGCCGCGCGGGCTCGCGGCATAGAGCACGATGGCATCCGGCTCCGGCTTCCGCCCGGACCGGTTCAGGCCCTCCGCCTCCTCGCGGGCGAGGCCGAGCCGGCAGCCCACCACCGGCTGGATGCCGGCCTTGGACAGGGTCGAGCAGTATTCCATCGCGCCGAACAGGTTGCCGACGTCGGTGATGCCGATGGCGGGCATCCCGTGTTCCTGCGCCAGTCTCGGCAGGTCCTTGATCCGGATGGCGCTTTCCGAGAGCGAATAGTCGGTATGGACACGAAGATGGATGAAGCCGGAACGGGGCATGGAACCTCGGGCGAATCGCGCCCGGCAATTCTGCCGCCTCACAGGGGCGAAGGCATGTGCTAAGTCGGCGGCCATGACCCCGATCGAAACCGAGCGCCTGCTGATCCGGACCTGGCGGCCCGGGGACCGCGCGCCCTACGCGGCACTGAACGCCGACCCCGCCGTCATGCGCCATTTCCCCAAACCGCTGAGCCGGGAGGAGAGCGACGCGATGGTCACCAGGCTGGAGGCGCATCAGGAAGCGCGCGGCTTCACCTTCTGGGCGGTGGAGGAGAAGGACAGCGGCGACTTCGTCGGTTCGATCGGGCTCCTCGTCCCCGGCTTCCGGGCGCCCTTCACCCCTTGCGTGGAAATCGGCTGGCGGCTCGCCGCACGTCACTGGGGCAAGGGCTATGCCAGCGAAGGCGCCGCCGCCTGCCTCGCCCATGGCTTCGGCCCGCTCGGCCTGGACGAGATCGTGTCCTTCACCGTCCCGGCCAACGAGCCGTCGTGGAAGGTGATGCGGCGGATCGGCATGCGCAGGGACGAGGACGGCGATTTCGACCATCCCGGCCTGCCCGAGGGCCATCCGCTGAGACGGCACCTGCTGTATCGGAAGCGGCGGCCTTGAAAGACCGTCCTCCCCGGGGGACAGGGTCGGCCGCGCCGCCCGGGGAAGAAGGATAGGGTCAGTTCGGGCAGCGGTGGAATTCGGGGCCGAACTCCGGGTTGGCATGGGTCAGGCCGTCGCGGGTGAAGGTGTCGGGCCGAATCTTCGTGCCGCGCTTGCGATAGGCGATGGAATCGCCCGCCCGCGGCCCGTCCTCGTCCTCGACCAGGTTCTCGATGTCGCGGATGAGCCGCACGGTGAGGATGTCGCCCCGCAGGTCGAGCCTGGCTTCGCCGCGGTAGACCGGTTTCAGGCCTTCGCGCAGCTCGAAGGAACGCGGTCCGAACACATGGGCGACGGATTGCGGGCCGCACTCCGGGTCGGGCGACCAGGCGCCGAGCCAGAAGGCCGGAATCTGCGCCTGGGCCTGCGCGGCGCCCATGCCGACGCCCGCGATCACGCCCGCCACCACACACCAACCGCGCCACATCGCCGACCGACCCCCGACCGAGGGCGCCAATCTAGCACGCGCGGCCCCCGTCGTGTGCGGCGGCGCGGCATCAGAGTCGAAAATATCGTCCCGAACGGGACGCCGGGCTCAGACCACCAGCCCGTCCCTCACATGGACGGTCCGGTCCATGCGGGCGGCGAGCTCCGGGTTGTGGGTGGCGACCAGGGCCGCCAGTCCCCGATCGCGCACCAGCGCGACCAGTTCCCCGAACACCACGCCTGCCGTCGCGTTGTCGAGATTGCCGGTCGGCTCGTCCGCGAGCAGCACCTTCGGCCCGTTGGCGAGCGCCCGGGCGATGGCGACGCGCTGCTGTTCGCCGCCGGACAGCCGGGCCGGCCGGTGGCTCACGCGGGCGGCCAGGCCCATGCGGGTCAGAAGATCCTCCGCCCGGGCCCGCGCCTCGGCCTTCGGCCGGCCGGCGATGATCTGCGGGATCATGACGTTCTCCAGCGCGGAGAACTCGGGCAGCAGGTGGTGGAACTGGTAGACGAAGCCGAGCTTCGCGCGGCGGGTCAGCGTACGCTGCTGGTCGTTCATCCTGCCCGCCGGGCTGCCGTCGACGACGACATCGCCCCGGTCGGGCTTCTCGAGCAGGCCGGCGAGATGCAAGAGCGTCGACTTGCCGGCCCCCGAGGGCCCGACCAGCGCCACCACCTCGCCCGCCTTCAGGGTGAGGTCGGCGCCGCGCAGCACGTGCAGCCGTTCCGCCCCCTGGACATAGATGCGCTCGACCTTGTCGAGGACCAGCGGGTCACTCATAGCGGAGCGCCTCCACCGGATCGAGGCGGGCGGCCCGCCAGGAGGGATAGATGGTGGCGGCGAGCGACAGCACCAGCGCCATCACCACCACCTGCAGCACCTCCATCGGCTCCACCCGGGCCGGAAGCTGCGACAGGAAGTAGATCTCGCCGGGAAAGAGCTCGATCAGGAAAGTCCGTTCCAGGAACCGGCGGATCGCCTCGATATTGGACGCGAAGGCATAGCCGGCGACGAAGCCCATCAGCGTGCCGATCACACCCACCGCCGCACCCGACAGGAAGAAGATGCGCATGATGCTGCCGCGCGTGGCGCCGATGGTGCGCAGGATGGCGATGTCGCGGCCCTTGTCCTTCACCAGCATGATCAGGCTGGAGATGATGTTGAAGGCGGCGACCAGGATGATCAGCGTCAGGATCAGGAACATGACGTTGCGTTCGACCTGCAGCGCGTTGAAGAACTGCTGGTTCGCCTTCTGCCAGTCATAGACCTCGGCCCGCCCCTGCAGCGTGCGGCCCAGATCGAAGGCGCGCCGGGGCGCCGCCTGCGGATCGTCGATCATCACCTCGAGCTGGCTCACGCCCTGGCCGAAGCGGAAATAGACCTGCGCCTGGGAGAGGGGCATGAAGACGAAGCCGTTGTCGTACTCGAACATGCCGACATCGAAGAGCGCGACCACGCGATAGGCCTGCATGCGCGGCACCGAACCGAAGACGGTGGCCGTCGTCTGCGGCGAGATCAGGGTGATGCGGTCGCCGATCCGGAGCGCCATGTTGCGCGCCATCCGGGCGCCGATCGCCACCGCATCCTCGCCCTGAAAATCGTCGAGCGAGCCCGCGACGATCTTCCTCGCCACCAGCGACTGTGCTTTCAGGTCCTCCGGACGGATGCCGCGGACGCGGGCGCCCGAGGACACCGAATTCGCCGTCGCCATCACCTGCCCGTCGATCACCCCCTGCACGCGGGTGACGCCGGGCACCTTGCGCAGCTCCTCGGCGATCCGCTCGTGATCGGGCAGCACGCGCTCGAAGCCCTGCACCATCAGGTGGCCGTTGATGCCGATGATCCGGCCCAGAAGCTCGGCCCGGAAGCCGTTCATCACCGCCATGACCACGATCAGCGTGCCGACGCCCAGCATGATGCCGAGCAGCGAGAAACCGGCGATGACGGAGATGAACCCCTCCTGCCGCCGGGCCCGCAGGTAGCGCCCGGCCATCATCCATTCGAAACGCGAGAAGATCATCGGGGAGGGAGCGCCGTGGACGTTGCAGCCGGCATGGGAGCCATCAAACGCGGCAAAAGCAAGGCGGTTCCCACAGACAATTCTGCCCGCCCCTTTTTAACTCCTTCCCCGTGCGGGAGCATGGGGGAGGCCGGGAGGGCGTTGGTCCCTGAAGTCGAAGGGAGTGGATGCGTCAAACCCCCTCCCCAACCCTCCCCCACCGGTCGGCGGGGGAGGGAGTGAAGAGCGGCGGCAAGGGAAGGCTCTTGGCTCCCCTCACCCCAGCACCTTGCCCGGGTTGAGGATGCCTTTCGGGTCGAAGGTCGCCTTCAGGTCGCGCATCATCTGCAGCTCGATCGCCGTCTTGTAGCGGTCCATGTCGGAGAGCTTCTCGGTGCCGATGCCGTGTTCGGCCGAGAACGAGCCCTTCAGTTCCGCCACCAGGTCGAGCACGGCGTATTCGATCGCCTTGCCGTGGGCCTGCATGAACTTCGCGTTGTCGGCGCCGATCGCCGGACGGATGGCGTAGTGCAGGTTGCCGTCGCCGAAATGCCCGAAGCCGAAGGGCCGGCAGTCCGGCACGATCGCCTTCGCGATCGCCGGCGCGCGTTCATAGAAGGAGGGCAGCTGCGACAGCGGCACCGAAAGGTCGAGATGCACGGCCCGGCCCTCGCGCCGGCTCGCCTCGGGCAGGCTCTCGCGGATATGCCACAGCTTGTCGCGCTGCGCTTCCGACTGCGCGATGGTGGCGTCCAGCACCAGCCCGTCCTCGACGCCCTTCTCGAGCAGCGCCTCGGTCAGCGCCATGACATCGACTCCTTCGGAGGCGAAGGAGACGATCTCCATCAGCACATAGTGGGGGTAAGGCTGGCTGAGCGGGTCCTGCGCCGTCGGGATGTTGCGCAGATCCATCTCGACCGCTTCGCGCGGGATGAACTCGAAGGTCTCCAGCGCATCGCCGCTCGCCGCCCGGGCGCGGGAGAGCAGCTCCAGCGCCTCGGCCGGCCCCGGCACCGCGACCCAGGTGGTGGAGATCTGCCGGGGCTTGGGGAACAGCTTCAGCACGGCGGCGGTGATGATGCCGAGCGTGCCTTCCGCGCCCATGAACATGGCGCGCAGGTCATAGCCGGTATTGTCTTTCCTGAGGCGCTTCAGCCCGTCCCAGATCGTCCCGTCGGCCAGCACCACCTCGACCCCGAAGCAGAGGTCGCGGGCATTCCCGTAGCGCAGCGTATTGGTGCCGCCGGCATTGGTGGAAAGGTTGCCGCCGATGGTGCAGCTGCCCTCCGCCGCGAGGCTGAGCGGGAAATAGCGGTCGGCGGCCTCGGCCGCCTTCTGCAGCTCCTCCAGCACGCAGCCGGCCTCGACCGTCATGGTGTAGTTGGTCGGCTCCATCTCGCGGATGCGGTTCATCCGGTTCAGCGACAGCAGGATGCCTCCTTTAGGCGTGCCGCCGCCGCAGAGCCCGGTATGCCCGCCCTGCGGCGTGACGGAAAGGCCCGCCCCGGCACAGATCTTCACCACCTCGGACACTTCCTGGGTCGAAGCCGGCCGCACGACGAGCGATGTCGCCCCGCGATGGGTGACGATCCACCCTTCCGTATAGGGCGCCATGTCGGCGACCTCTTCGATATAGCCCTTCGGCCCGACCACGCGCTTGATCGCCTCGATCGCTTCCAGCTTGGCGCGATCCAGGGTCTCGCTCTTCACGGCGACGTTCATCGGTCTCCTCCTCTCACACCAGTTCGCGCAGCGCGTCGAGCGTCTCGTCCGGGCGCTCGCCCATCATCATGTGCCCGCAGCCCTTGAGCACCACCGTCTCGCAGGCCGGGAACTTCGCCGCCAGCGCCCGGGCGGCGCGCGGCGGCGTCATCATATCGCCGTCGCCGACGATCATCAGCACGGGGCAGGTCACCCTGGCGGCCGCGGCATAGCCGGCCGCTTCCGAATAGTCGTTGCAGGCCTTGAGGCCGGTGAAGAGCGCGCCGGGCCGGCTGCGCTCGGTCACCTTCAGGTCGTACTGCACCAGTGCGATGCCGGGCATCCGGGTGCCGCCGATATGGGTGGGGCGCGAATGGGCCCAGTCGTTCATCAGCTCGAAGGCGCGATGGTCGCCCTCGCGCGCATAGCCCAGGAAGGTCTCATGCACTTTCATCGGCACCGCCGATCCCAGGAGCCCGAGCGCCCAGACCCGCTCCGGCGCCCTCGCGGCGGCTTCGAGCGCGGTCAGGCTGCCCAGGCTGTGGCCGACCAGAGCGGCCTTCTCCAGCCCGGCCGCGTCGAGGAAGCGGAGCAGCCATTGGGCGAGGTCGGGAATGCTGCCCGGCATCGGCCCCTCCGACCGCCCGTTCCCGGGCAGGTCGATCGCCAGCACCGAGCGGCCGTGATGGGCGAACCAGCGCGTCTGCAGCGACCAGGACGTGTGGTCGCAGGCGGCGCCATGCACGAAGACGATGGTCGGCTCCTTCGGATCGAAGGGCCGTCCTCCGGTGGCGGCATAGACCTTGCGGCCGTCGACCTTGAATTCCATTGCCCGCCCCTCCCCTTCAGGCCTTCTGCGAGGCGCGCAGCGCCTGGCCCAGGTCGTCGATCAGGTCGGCCGGATCTTCCAGGCCGACCGAGAGGCGGATCATGTCCTCGCCGATCCCGGCCTTGGCGAGCGAAGCCGCATCCATCTGCTGGTGCGTGGTGCTGGCGGGATGAATGACGAGCGACTTGGCGTCGCCGACATTGGCGAGGTGGGAGAAGATGCGCACCGCCTCGATGAAGCGGCGGCCGGCATTCCGCCCGCCCTTGATGCCGAAGGTGAAGATGGCGCCCGCGCCCTTGGGCAGCAGCGTCTTCGCCAACTCGTAATCGGGATGTTCCGGCAGTTCGGGGTGGCTCACCCAGGCAACGGCGTCATGCGCCTTCAGGAAGGCGACGACACGGCGCGCGTTCTCCACATGCCGCTGCATGCGGATCGACAGCGTCTCCACGCCCTGCAGGATCTGGAAGGCGTTCATCGGGCTCATGCAGGCGCCGAAATCGCGCAGGCCCTCGGCCCGGGCCCGCATGATCAGCGCTGCCGGCCCGAACTCCTCCGAAAAGGCGAGGCCGTGATAGCCGGCATAGGGTTCGGTCAAGGTCGGGAACTTGCCCGAGGCCTCCCAGTCGAAATTGCCGCCGTCGACCAGCACGCCGCCGATGGCGACGCCGTGCCCGCCCAGGAACTTGGTCGCCGAATGCATGACGATGTTGGCGCCCAGTTCGAAGGGGCGCGACAGGTAAGGCGAGGCGAAGGTGTTGTCGATCATCAGCGGCAGCCCTTGCGCATGCGCCACCCGCGCCACCGAGGGGATATCCATCACCTCGAGGCCCGGATTGCCGAGCGTCTCGCCGTAGAGGAGCCGCGTTTCCGGCTTGATCGCGGCGGCGAAGGCGTGCGGATCGCGCGCGTCGACGAAGGTGGTCGTGATGCCGAAGCGCGGCAGCGTATGGGCGAACATGTTGTGGCTGCCGCCGTAGATCGATGCCGAGGCGACGATGTGCCCGCCCGCGCCCATGAGCGTCGATATGCCGAGGAACAGCGCCGCCTGGCCCGACGCGGTGCAGACCGCGCCGACGCCGCCCTCCAGCGCCGCCAGCCGTTCCTCCAGCACCGCGACGGTGGGGTTGGAGATGCGGCTGTAGATATGGCCCGCCCGCTCCAGGTTGAACAGCGCGGCCGCGTGCTCGGTGTCGCGGAACACGTAGGAGGTGGACAGGTAGATCGGCACCGCCCGCGCGCCGGTCACGGGGTCGGGCTGCTGGCCGCCATGCAGGCTGACCGTATCGAACTTGAGGTACTTGGCCTCCATCACGAACCCTCCCTGCGCGTCAGCCAACCTAACCGGGAGAGGCGCAAACCGCCACGCCGAGCGGAAGTGTGAGAAATTTGTACGAACCGCTCCCCTTTCTTTGGGAGAGGAAGCGGCGAAGCCACCGGTAAGGGGCGGTCTCGCCGGTTGAATCGTCGGAAAGCGTGCCCCTGGTCGACCTCGGGGACCGTCTTCCCCGGAGAGACATCTCTGCTCGACGCAAGATATTAGCTTACTTGATACAAATCGAACATAATGGTAAGATGCGCGCCTGCCTTTCGGGAGAGCGATCATGATGGCCACCTACCGCACGCCTTCGGACAGCCAGGCCCTGGGGCCGGCCGTCCGCATCCTGTTGAAGCGGGTGATGAGCGACCCGGCGCTGAGCGCGGCCTCGCGCACGGTGATGAGCTGGCTCCTGCTGGAGGGGCGGGAGGAGGCGCCTGCGGCGGCCGACATGGCGCATGTGGTGGGCCTGACCGAGCGGAGCGTGCGGCGGGTCTATGCCGAGCTGAAGGAGACCGGCTGGCTCGATCCGCGCCGGGGCTGGTCGGAAACACCCCGGGCCGATACCCCGGAACGCCAGTCGGTCCTCGACGGCGGGCGGACGGAAATGTCCGCGACGCTCGATCTCCCCAGCTTCCGCGAGCACATCGCCATGCTCGAACTCATCCGTGACCGGGCGCTGGCGAAGGGCAACGACCGCACAGCTTTATCGTCCCAGCACAAGATCGGCCGCGCCCTGGGCTACGACCGCCCGCCCACGGACCGCTCCGCCCGGGCGCACCGGACGGTGGGAGCGGACAGGACGGAGAGCGCGGACAGAAATGTCCGCGCCTCGAGAAATCTCCCTCCCCCGTCGAAGATGGGGGAGGGCCGGGGTGGGGGCGA
>VFQQ010000761.1_pt1 | contig 55767 bp, 95 predicted proteins | sample 3512341 | NCBI WGS metagenome assembly VFQQ01 (sample SAMN10412373, study PRJNA504923) | tailings metagenome | isolation source: Relicate 2 Philex TSF1 revegetated site | place: Philippines: Tuba, Benguet | collected 2017-08-29 | reverse complement strand
AGTCGCCGGCAGCCGTGCAGCGGCCCCGCTACTGGACCGGCAAGGCTTGGGCCCAAGCTTGCAAGCTGCTGCCATGGTTGATAGCTGCCGAACGATATGCAATCCCAGGCCAGGTGCACTAGAGGGTGCAGGAAGCTCCCAGCCGTGTGCTGCCCCCACATGCAGCACCGTTGCATTGCGCCCCATGATGCCCGACCGGCAGCAGCCACTCTGAGGAGTAGCAGCAGGGTAGTCATGTCATCACCAGCCTCTCACCATTCCAGCTGAGCTATGGGCAAGGTAGCACAAGCAGTTTTGCATGCCGCTGCGCTGCCCATCCAACTTGCCATCTGTGCCACCCTGCTGCTGGGCCCAGCTCGCCTGCGGGTGCAGGGATCGCGGCTGTGGTCAGGGTTAATGCCGTGACCATCCAAAACACGACGGCCAGGGACATGCATGTGGTGCTGTTGCTCCGAACCCGGCATGCAGCGACGCGGCGTGCACCGCCGCCACCGCCACAATGCGGGCGCTCAGTGTGCATGCATGCGTTCCGCCAGGGGCTTTATTGCAAGTCGTGACATTGCCCCTTCAGTCTGCACTGCATAACGGCAGGCTGCGCATACAGAGGCGCACGCGAGCACCGCGGCCGGCAGCGGGCTTCTGCGGCTGCCTCGGCACTGCTTGCCGCTTTCTTCATCTATCTATAATCAGTGACAGCCGCTCCAGCCTCAACAGCGGTCGGCTGCAGCGCATTGACGGGGCGCCCCTCCTCCAGCCGGCGCCTTTAGCTCGGTGAATTGCAGCAGGTGCGAGTAGTGCATCATCCAGGCTTGGAGAACGGGTCCGGAGCGCGGGCCCTTCCCAGCCGCCACCGCGCTGCCGCCGCCGCCGCCTGCACCACCCCACCGCTTGCCGGTCGCCCCGCTCCCTCTGGCGCAGCCCCTGCGGCAGAGCGACAGCAAGCGGGCGGCACCATGAGGAAGAAGGTGGACTCGCGCATCCGCACGCTGGTGGAGAACTGCGTCAAGACGGGCCAGCGCAGCCTGTTTGTGATTGTGGGCGACAAGGGCCGCGACCAGGTGCGGCGCACAAGCTGGTGCTCCTGCTGCTGCCGCTGGTATTACCGTCTGGCAATGCCAGCATCGCTGTTTGAGGTGCACGTGGCGACGAAAACATTGCAGCTGCTGCGTTACCTGACAGCTGTGCTCCCACTTGCCTGCTGAGTTGCAACGACCAGGTCTTGCGGAAGCACTGCTCTCCTTGCACTGGATTGCTCTCCGCTCCGACGTCAATTTACACCCCTCTTCCCCCCAGGTGGTCAACCTGCACTACATGCTGTCCAAGACGGTGGTCAAGGCGCGGCCCAGCGTGCTGTGGTGCTACAAGAAGGAGCTGTACTTGTCCTCCCACAAGAAGAAGCGCATGAAGCAGATCAAGAAGATGGCGCAGGTGGGTGGGGGGCTGGCGGTGGAGAATGCTGAGCATTGAGGGTTTTCTGCTTGGCTTCGATAAAGAGGAAGGAGAAGCGCAGAAGATGAAGCAGATCAAGCAGATGGCGCAGGTGAGTGAACCTTCGTGTTCGGTCAACACCTGTCTGCTTGCGCAGCATGGTCTGCTGCTGCACCTGGACTTCTTCTTGCTGTTTGGGGCTGCTTGTCAGGACAAACTCCCACTGAAACCTGTGTTTGTGTTTCTCCTCTCACCTGTGCAGCGCGGCCTGCTGGACCCCGAGAAGGAGGACCCCTTCTCTCTGTTTGTGGCCTCCACCAACATCCGCTACTGCTACTACGCCGACACACACAAGATCCTGGGCAACACGTACGGCATGCTGGTGCTGCAGGCAAGCGCTTGATTACATGCCAGTGTTTTGGCAAGATGAAAAGATCCTGGGCAACACGTACGGCGTGCTGGTGCTGCAGGCAAGTCCGGGCGTGCCTGGGTTGATTGTCTTGTGTTGTAGGAGAGCACAAGGTGCTGGGCAGCACGCACGGCATGCTGCTGCTGCAGGCAGGTTTAGCCAATGGCCGCAGCGGCTGGTATATAGTTGTACAACCTTGCGCCAGCGCACAGCACCCCGCCGGGGCGGTCAGCATGTATCAAGGCCGCAGTGCTGCTTGGGGAGGAAGCTCGCAACGCCCAGCCAGGGTGGTGCAGCTGTGCGGGAGGCTCACACGAACGAACGCGCTTTGGCTGCGCCCTTGGTCCCCACAGGACATCTCCCCACAGAACTTTGAGGCGCCGAGCCCCTACTTTTGGATGGCTGCATCCTGTGAACTTGGAGCCATCCCGCTCCCTCACTTCCGCAGGACTTTGAGGCGCTGACCCCAAACCTGCTGGCCCGCACCGTGGAGACGGTGGAGGGCGGCGGCATCGTGGTGCTCCTGCTGTCCAAGTGAGGGGCAGACGGGGTGGCTGTGCTGAGTTCTTGGAATATCATTGGCACACTTCGGCGGAACTGGGGTGCTGCTGCTGTCCAAGTGAGGCGGGGGCAGCTGGGAAAGCCCTGCCCAGCTGCTGGGTGCAGCACGGTTGCCGTGGCAAGCGGCGACGTTCTCCGCACCCACCCCACCTGCTGCTGTTCGGCCCTGCTTTATTGCAGCCTGTCGTCGCTGTCGCAGCTGTACTCCCTGACCATCCACTGACTCACTGCCTGCTGTTAAACCTCCCACTCTATTTGCAGCCTGTCGTCGCTGTCCCAGCTCTACTCGCTGACCATGGACGTGCACTCGCGCCTGCGCACCGAGAGCCACCAGACGGTGACGGGTGAGCTGGGAGGGCTGCTGATCACCCGGATGGCTTTTGAAGAGCCAAATCGCGCACCTGGGGTCGCAGGAAGCCCCATCTGTTTTGTGTGCTGTAGGAGAGAACTGCTGCTGCCGCAGGTCTCTCCCCACCCTGCCTGTTAGGAACCCACCTCCCACCTACCCCCACGCACCATTGTCCCTGTCCCGCAGGCCGCTTCAACGAGCGGCTGGTGCTGTCGCTGGCCTCCTGCCCCAACTGCATCCTCATGGACGACGAGCTCAACATCCTGCCCACCTCCACACACGTGAGGCTCATTGTATAGAATAGAAATATATATAGTCTGGTTTCTAGCCTGCTAGACTGCCCACCTCTCCACACGTGAGGCGGGGCAGCTTCTCTGTACTAATGCTTTCTTTGGACGGGCAGCCACGGCAACTTGTTGCACATCCCCTGCCGACAAACTATTTCTCCCTGCTATGCCCTTCATCAGGTCAAGTACATCAGCCGCTGCCCACCGCAACGGGAACAGTTGCTAATAAGAATCTCTCCTTGCCATGTTCCTCCTGTTAAGGTCAAGTTCATCCAGCCGCTGCCCACCAACCCCGACGGCAGCGTGGCGGTGGAGCTGCCGCAGGCGGCCGCAGCTGCCGAGCTGCGGGAGCTGTCCGACTCACTGGCCGACACGCAGGTGGGCTGGGAGAGGGTATCAGTGGATCGGACGGCATCGTGCGCATGCCACTGGTTGTGAGTCTCGATTTTTCACCGCCTTGAGCTGTGGGGCCTGACCGCCTGGCCGCCTGCCCCATAGCACCAGGGCCCTGGCTGATCGCCACCCCTCCCCTCCCCGCTGGGTGCAGCCCGCGGGCGCGCTGGTGGGCAAGTGCCGCACGCTGGACCAAGCCAAGGCGGTGGTGACCTTCCTGGACGCGGCATCGGGTGAGGAACTGGCGTGAGGGACCGGCCCCAGCAAATTGTGTTGTCCCCGGCCCCCGGATTGTGAGGCCCTGGCCGCAGCACACCTCCTCAGCATCAAAAGACACCGGTTGGGTCCCTTCTCAACTGGTGCACCACTGCGCGCCCCGAGCAGGCCCCGCAGCTTCCAGGCCTGCCCCTCCTCACCATGCTCTGCCACCTTTGAACCTGCTTCCCAACCTGCAGAGAAGACGCTGCGCAGCACGGTGGCGCTGACGGCGGCGCGCGGGCGCGGCAAGTCGGCCGCCCTCGGACTCGCCATCGCGGGCGCGCTGGCCCTGGGGTGCGTGTTCTGGTGCTGGCATTGATTCTGCCACTGACGCTGCCTCTTTGTCGCTGCAAACGTGGCTGCCGCCTTATTGTTCAGCGGGCAGCCCTGCTGGCTTGCCCCTGCGTGCTTGCTGCACCCAGTTGCCACGCTGAGGCGCCTGCTTGCCTGCACAAGCTGCTGCCCCTGCATGTGCACCTGAAGTGTTGCACCTGCACCTCTTGCATCTGCTGCACCACTGGCCGGCACACACTGGGTGGACGATGCGACACTGTTTAGTTATCCCTGTCAGACGGCAGCCACAAGGCCGGCCGCCAACTGTTGATGCCTTAAACTCTGACACCCACCGCCAGTGCCGCTCTGCACGCTGCGCTTCCGCGCCCGCCCTGCTTTGCACTTCAGCCACTCTGCACAGCATCCGTGCAAGTTGGCGGCGTTTGTTTCCTCCCTGGAACGTCTGCCGCTCAGTAATGTGTTTGGCACCCCCATGACGCCTGCAACTGTTGCCAACCATCACTTCCCCTGCCCTCTGCCCCGCAGCTACTCCAACATCTTTGTGACGGCGCCCTCGCCTGAGAACCTGCGCACGCTCTTCGAGTTTGTGTTCAAGGGCCTGGACGAGCTGGACTACAAGGTACGTTTGCTTTTATATAGTGTTAACCTACAGTCCTTTAATTTTGTGCTCAAGGGCATGGACGAGCTGGACTACAAGGTAGGGAGGTGTTGCTTTTCTATTCCAATCGCCAGTCCCGCAGCACAGCCAGTTGCACAAGAATGGGCGCATGTGTTGCATACGTGCCTGCATGCCAGCACCGCTGCTGCTGTGCACAGTTGTGTGGGTGCCTTAGTTGCACATTTGCCTGCACGTTTGCCTGCGCCGCTGCACCGCCTTAGAGTGGGGTGAGGACAACCATTCACCACAGACCTGTTCCGAGGGGGCCGGGTGGCCCCCGCTGGTGACACACGAATTCATGCACCACTCTGACCACTCGCGGACAGCATGCGCCTGCCGCTTTGCACCGCCCATGCGCCTGCCGCCTTGCACTGCCGTCTGCTGCAACACATCACATTGGTGGGAGCCCTGATTCGCTTTTCACTCCTGTTTCTTGTTCAAAACAGCTCGCTGGCCATGTTACGGTGGAGCACAGACCTCCCCTGCGGCGGCTAACTCCTCTGCTGAGCGCACCCAGCGCAGTTCTTGATGCTCCTCCATTTCCGCTCCCTCTTCCTACTTGCAGGAGCACATTGACTACGACCTGGTGGAGAGCACCAACCCCGCGTTTGGCAAGGCGGTGGTGCGCGTCAACGTGTTCCGCAACCACAGGCAGACGGTGCAGGTTGGTGCTGGGGTGGTGGGGCGAACGGCCGCCTTTACAGCCATTTGTCTCCTTTTCGGTAAACCCGGCACTTTCATCCTGCCCTCTGTCAATCGCAGTATCTCCAGCCATGGCACCACGCCAAGCTGATCCGTGCTTCTGCTGCCTTCCATCTTCCCTTCTGCAGTACATCCAGCCGCAGCACCACGCCAAGCTGGCGCAGGCCGAGCTGCTGGTCATTGACGAGGCGGCCGCCATCCCGCTGCCGCTGGTCAAGGCCATGCTGGGCCCCTACCTGGTGTTCTTGTGCTCCACAGGCAAGGGAGAGAGGGGGGTGTGCAGTCTGGCAAGGCTTCACGTGTTTGAGCCAAAGCAAGCTTGCCGCGCGCTGCGACAGACCCTGCGCAGAGTGGAATGCCTGCCGCAGTGCACAGGGAGGGACGCCTCTCACACGCCCCTATCACATCGCCCACCCCAACCCACCCCAAGCTTCATCTCATATCAACCCTTGCCCCCGCCTTGTTGTTGCAGTGAACGGCTACGAGGGCACGGGGCGCAGCCTGAGCCTCAAGCTCATCCAGCAGCTGCGCCAGCAGGTGGGCCTGCTGCGTCTGAAGCATTGGGATCAGCACACGCTGCTGTGCATGGCGGCTGTCTCCAACAGGCCGCGATGACGCCTTGCCTGCCACTCTGCTGCCACTCACTGTCTGTGCAGCTTTCCATGCGCAAACTGCATCAGCCATGCTGTTCTCCACCTGCTTTCATTCTGTACCCCTCAGGGTGCCAAGCTGGCCAGCGGCGTTTGTGGTCCATCAGCATCTCCCCTCACCTGACACAATCAACCTGCTTGCTGCCTTCACTGCCTGACCACAGGGCGCCAAGCTGGCCAGCGGCGAAGGCAAGAGCGGCGGCGCTCCCACCACAGTTATTGCGCACCAAGCATCAATTGCTGCTCTCCTATTCGCCTCCCCTCCCTGCTCTTTCAGGGCGCCAAGCTGGCCAGCGGCGAAGGCAAGAGCGGCGGCGCGGGGGCGGCGGCAGATGGCGTGGGTGGCGGCATACGCACCTTCCGAGAAGTGATCCTTGGGGAGCCTATCCGGTGCGGGGGTGGCTGCTGCGCTGCCGCATCAAGCAGGGGCAGGGTAACTGCCTTGTGTAACCTGCAGCTGCCAATGATAACCTAATCAACGTTTGCGCTGCCTGCCAAACCGTGCAGGTACTCCCTGGGAGACAAGGTGGAGCGCTGGCTCAACGACCTGCTGTGCCTGGACGCCGCGGAGCACACGCCGCCGCCGCCGGCGCGCCTGCCGCACCCGGGTGAGTGACTGCGGTGCTTTGTGGGGCGGCCAGCAGATTTTGTGGCAGACTGACAGCCACGTACATGGGTCCACTTCTTCTGCTGCTTCCCAGGCAGCGGGGTTGGGCGGGTGGAGCTGCCGAGAGGTTTTGCGGCCTGGCCAGTTGCATGCTTGATGCGCGTTTCGCCTCACCTGGTGTCCCCCTGCCCTGACTTGCCTGCTTTGTTTGCCATTATTTAATGTCTGCAGACGAGTGCGACCTGTACTACGTGGAGCGCGACACGCTCTTCTCCTACCACAAGGTGGGTGGGGGGAGCACAGCGCTGCCTGCCCTCTTTCCAGGGCTTCGAAACAGGTTAACTGCCTGCCTGCCCAAGCTAGCTGCATGCAACCATGCCATCATGCCGCCGCGCCTTGCACACTCGCACTGTACCGCATGTTCGGCAAGCGCATTCCAGCGGGCGCCCCATTGACTGAGGTTGTGGCCCCCTGTCGCGCGCTTGCCAGAGCGACCCGCCAGCTTCAATCGTTGGCTGTGCCCACCGCCGTGGCATCCTCCAACACACTGGCTGTGCAACATGCTCACCCTTGCACCCCCAATCTACCGTCCTTGTTGCCGGCCCTGCCCTTGCCGCACCTGCAAGTGGCCGCGGCGCCCTTATTGGCCTTTCCAACTCCCCTGCTCGCATTGCCCGACATCCTCGTACCCTGCACCGCCAACGCGCCACTCTCAGCAGCCAGCGCTCACTGCATGCGCATGAATGCCCGCTTCCCATGCCCTGTCTGCCCTGCCCAGGCCTCGGAGACGTTCCTGCAGCGCATGATGGCGCTGTACGTGGCCAGCCACTACAAGAACACGCCCAACGACCTCATGTGCGCTGCGCTGTGCTGCGCTGTGCCTGCTGTGCCATGGTGTGCCTGCTGGGCACCGCTGTGACCGCCGTGCTGCACTGTGCCGCCTGCACGCTTCTTACGCGGCGGCGCTGTGCACACGGTAGGCCTGCCCCTGGCTCCGCTTGGTTGGACCCCCAACCCACCCCTCCGCCTAGGTAACCCCGCCTTGCTCCACCCACAACCCCCTGCCCCTTGCAGCCTCATGAGTGACGCGCCCGCTCACCAGCTCTTCGTGCTGCTGGGGCCGGTGGACGAGACGCAGGCAAGTGCCGCTGCTGCTGTGCTCATTTGTGGGCCGCTGGGGCAGGCTGCCATGGCTGCGCGCTGTGCGATGAATCAAACGTGCCAGCTTGGCCCTTGCTTGCGCTGCTGGGCTGACAAGTCCCGTCCTTGCAACCCTGCCATCATCCTGCCTCCCCTTCCCTCCCAAATGCAGAACGCGCTGCCGGATGTGCTGGCGGTGGTGCAGGTGGCGCTGGAGGGTGCCATTTCGCGGCGCAGCGTGCAGGCCTCACTGGCGGCGGGGCAGCTGCCGCAGGTGCGGGGCGAGGGCAAGAGGTGCAGCTGGGTTGCACGCCACAGGTGCATGCAGCGTGCCGGCCTTTTCAAGAGTTGCAGCACACCAAGCCCAACCGTTCACACCCACCCCTCACCCAAGCATCACAGGGCGACTTGATCCCGAGGCCGTGGGCCAGCAGTACCAGGACAGCGAGTTCCCGCCCTCACTATTATCAATTAAACCTTCCTCCCCTCCTTTTGCAGGGCGACCTCATCCCCTGGACTGTGGGCCAGCAGTACCAGGACAGCGAATTCCCGCAGCTCTCGGGGGCGCGCGTCGTGCGGATCGCGGTGCACCCCGAGGTGCCGCGCGCGGGGTGAGCCAACTGCTTTTAACGACAATCAGCAAACTGCTTTGCGTTGTAGCGCATGCCGTGCTGGATGGCCGCTGCGGATGTCGAGCCGCACACATGCCAATGCCGTGCGTGCGCTCTTCGCACTACTGTGGCACCCAAAAGAGGGCCATGGAGCTGTGGGCCTGGGCCTGCTGCGGCGCTGCTGAGAGCACCACCCAGCACATGTTTCTCAATTTTCAAAGCTGCGTTTCATCTCTGTTGCTTTTCATCTCTGTTGCGCAGGTACGGCACGCGTGCCCTGGAGCAGCTGCGGAGATACTTTGAGGGCGAGATTGCTGATGTGATGAGCGATGATGAGGAGGGGGCGGCGGCCAACGGCGGCGCCGCCCCGGCAGGCAACCGCTCCTCCAATGGGCCCGCGGACGTGGCGCAGGGTGAGCAGCATCGGTGGCGGGGTTAACGTTAAAAAGGTGGTGTGCTGGTTGGTGGGTCGGTGGCGGTTAGCTCACGATTCCCTCACCAGCAGGCGGCGGCCTGCAGGGTGAGGAGCTCAAGCCGCATGCTGGCTGCGTTAACGCCCGGCTGCTTCATCTCAACACATCGTGCTTTTCCCACAACCATCCCCTCATCAACAGGCGGCGGCCTGCTGAGCGAGGAGCTGAAGCCGCGGGCGGGCCTCATTTTTTCGTCTGCTCTCACCTTTGCAAACCAATTCATCTCGCTAAAACCTCCCCCCTTGTCAACAGGCGGCGGCCTGCTGAGCGAGGAGCTGAAGCCGCGGGCGGGCCTGCCGCCGCTGCTGGTCAACCTGGCGGAGCGGCCGGCGGAGCGACTGCACTACCTGGGAGTGTCCTTTGGGCTGACGCAGGTGGGAAGGGGTAAACAAGCAACGTTTCAGGTTCCATTCGGGGAAGGCCTGGACACCTGACTGATCTTGGGTCATACTAATTGCGTGCTCGTTCTGCAAATTTGTTTTGCTATCGCCCACCCGCTCACTTGGCAGAGCCTCTACTCCTTCTGGCGCCGCTCCGCTTTCCAGCCTGTGTACCTGCGGCAGACGCCCAGCGACGTGACAGGCAAGGCATGGGTCGGCATGGGGCCTCACCTGCCTGGTTGGCTGGGAAATCCCGGGGCGCCGAATTGTCCATGTTACTTGCCTGGGGGCTGGGCACCGCAAATGGGCTCCAGTGGGTCGACTCTCTAGAGTGTGTTGTACATGTGCGGCGTGCCTTGCCCTGCCCGCCTGCTCCGCCTGCACCGAACAACCCCCAACCCTGCGAGCAGTAAACAGACCAGGCTAGGCCCAACCTGCGCTTTCTCAAACGTCCCATCCGCCCATGCGCCGCCTGTTCTGCAGGGGAGCACACCGTCGTCATGCTGCGCCCGCTGCGGTCGCCCGACGTGGCAGACACAGCGTGGCTGGCGCCCTTTGTCACCGACTTCCGCGGGCGCTTCATGCAGCTGCTGGCGGGTGCGCGCTTGCCTGCCTGTGCAGGCCGGGCTGGGGCCGCGTGCTCAGCCGCTCTGTTGTGTTGCCTGCACTCCCAAGCGTGCCCTGCGGCTGTGCTCCCGGATTACTGCCGTCCATTGCCACATGCGTTGCCTGCACTTACTGGATCGCCACCCTGCCTCACACCCCGTGCTGCCTGGCGCGTTCCACGGCTTCTCCCCCGCCCTGGTGCTGTTCACCCTGCACCCCAAGCTCAATCCCGCTTCCTGGGTGCCTTACCTGTCTCATGTCTGCTGCCCTGCAGGCGCGTTCCGCGCCTTCTCCCCCGCTCTGGTGCTGTCCATCCTGGACCCGAAGCTCACCTGGAGCGAGGCTGACCAGCAGGCGGCGGTGCAGCAGGTGGGCGGGAGCAAGAGAGGGGCAGGGGCACAAACGCGCGGCAACATGTGTTGGGCAGGGTGGCTGTCCGTGTCGCAGGCTGTCGCCTTGCCGGCGCCCTCAAAAGCAGCTTGCACTCCTCCTGATGCGGGTTACGATTGGCGGGATGCTCCCCCATCGCCCCTCTCACCACTCCAGACGCCCAACTTTGCCTCGTTCTGCTCACAAACTCTCGCCACACTGCAGGGCGTGGTGGTGCGCAAGTCGGACGGCAGCGGCCTCTCGCCCTACGACCTCAAGCGACTGCAGGCATATGCCAACTCTCTGGTGGACCACCACCTCATCCTGGACCTGGTGCCGCCACTGGCCGCAAACTACTTTGCGGGCCGCCTGCCCGCGCCGCTCTCCTACTCCCAGGCAGCCATCCTGGCGGCCGTGGGCCTGCAGCAGCACGAGATTGGCAAGGTGGCTTTGGGTTTGGCGGGCGGCCCCGAGGCTGGGCGGGGCGGGCCAGCCATGGGCTGGGCGGCCAGGCTGGGTGGCAGGGTTCGCTTGTTAATGCTCCGCTACATTTGGGGGCGGCGTCCGGCAATGCACAAAACCCGTGGTGGCCAGTTCGATTTGATAACTCCAGCATTTGCAATTGGAAATGTTTCTCGATGCTCGCACTGCCGCAGCTGGAGGAGACGCTGGACCTGCCCGCCTCGCAAGCCCTGGCGCTCTTCAACAAGGTGCGAGCCTTGCCAGTAACAAGCGCACGCTGAGCTCGCTCAATGTGCAGCCCCTGCATGCACTGCGGCCACCTGCGCCTCTTCACATCCCCACCCCCAACCCGGTGCCCCTCCCGCTCTCCCCCCACCGCAGGCGGTGCGCCGCCTGCACGGCCTGCTGCGAGCGGCCAAGGAGGCGGAGGCGGAGCGCAGCCTGCCGCGGCCGGCCATGGCGGCGGCCGCTGCGCGCGCTGCCCAGCTGGCGCCGCATGAGGCTGAGCTGGATGCTGAGCTGGACGAGGCGGCAGAGGTGAGCAGCAGCGGGTTTGGTTCCTTTGGACTTCCGGCGAGCTGCACTGCGGTGCCATGCGGTGCGATACGATGTGCGGTGTGACTAATAGGTGCAGTGCTTTGGGATGCAGTGAAACGAGTCAGCGACAGTGCAGCGTTGCGACGTGCGCAGTTAGATGGTCACCGGCCAATGCGCCCACTCCCTTGCTAAAACACCCCCCTCCCTCCCTGTCCCGCCCAAACCCAAACCTGCAGGAGATCAAGGCTGCGATGCGGGAGCAGTTCCGGCCGGAGGACTTGGCCCAGTTTGCCATTGCCGGGGATGCCGATTTCGAGGGCGCGGTGGGCGGCGCCGCCGCGCTGCGCTCCGGCGGCCTGGTTACCGTGAAAGGAGACAAGAAGCGGGCGGCAGATGGCGGCGGCGGCGGCGGCAAGAAGGATGGGGGGCGCAAGGAGCGGCAGCAGCAGCAGCAGGGCGGCAGCGGCGGGCGGAAGCACAAGGGCGGCGGCAGCGGCGGGGCGGGCGAGGGGCGGCAGCAGAAGAAGAAGCAGCGGCAGTGAGGCGGGCTGTTCATGGTTGCCTGCCTTGCTGCTGCCGCATTGGCTTATCAACCCTTGCAATTGCTATGCTGTCATGGCACAGAGTGTGTTACAGGCAGCTGACACATGCAGAATCAGCAGGTTGATCCAGATGTGTGTGTGTGGCAAGGGCAGCTGCTGGCAACTTTGACTTACTGTAACGGCGAAAGGCGGTGCACGGGGCAAGGAGCACACTCGCGGGGGGGTGGGAAAGTGGGAAGTGCAGCTGAATATGTGCTGAGAAAGCTGAAGCAGAGAGGCAAGGAAAAACAAGAGTGCGGCGTGGCAATGAGAATGGAGTTTGGCAATGGCCAGCCACGGCTGTCAAAACTGCCGCAGGCAAATCGGGGTTTGTTCTGCAAGCCATGTATGTGGTGGGGATGAATGGGTGACCAAGAGTGTGCTGCCAATCGTGCATTCAATGGGTTGCACGCCTTATCAGGGGGCGCCTGCGCCAGCAGCACCGCCGGCTCAGCAGGCGGGCGTGAGTAGCAGCAGCGGCGCTCCCTTGCTGGCCGAGGCGGCCAGCACAAAGCCTCCGGGCGAGCCGGCATCCAGGGTGAGGGCCAGGTTGAGTTTCTTGCCAGCCGTGGCCAGCTTGGCAGCCACTTTGGCAGGGTCCAGCGGCAGCTGCACCCACGTGCCCGTGGAGGCGGCGGTCAACGCCGTTTGACCGAGGCGGGCGGCGGGCGAGGGCAGGCTGTCTGCACCCAGGGAGTCGCCATCCAGGGCCGCCAGAGTGGCTGTGCCAGACCCAGGGGAGCCTTTTGCCACGTACACCCACAGTGAGGCAGCACCCAAATCAGTGCCCGGCGCCAGCCAGCCGAGGTCGAACGTCAGTCGCGCGTAGCTGGCTGTCTCCACCTGGCGGCTGCCGCCGCCCACGCGAGGCGTCGTTACGGAGGTGGGTGCCGCCAGCTGCAGGGCGGCGCTGGACTTGGCGGTGGGTTTTACGGTGACGGTGGGTGTCCCACCAGCCGTGCGGATAATAGTGACCTTGGTGGCGAATAGGGTGGAGTCGGCGGCAGCGTGGGTCTGGATCGGCACGCCGCACTTGGCCGGTGTGGGGCCTGCAGGGTGGTGGATCAGGCAGGGGTGAGCGGTGGATCAAGCAGGCCCCGGCGGCAGTGGTTTGGGTTGCTGGGGGTCGGAGGACTGCCCATGTGCAGGCCTGCCCACGTCTTTCACAGACGCTGGGCTACAGAACCCACCTGCGACTTCAAACTGCACCGCCAGCGAGCCCGTGTTGGTGGCACCAGTTGCAGGGTCCTTGGCTTTGCCCTGCGGAAAGTGCAATGATGAACAACCGGTGAAATGGCATCCGTGGGGAGCGGGCAAAATCAGACAGGTGCTTGGGGAGCCTTTGAAGGCAAGCTCAATGCACGACCGCCACCACAGCCCACCTGCAGCGTCAGCTTGTGCCAGCCGGGCGTGAGGCTGGCGGTGTTGATGGTGAACTGGCCGCTCCAGGCGCCGCTGGCGTTGCGCAGCACGGTGCCTTGCTGGTCCATGTGGAAGTTGGCGTCGAGCAGCGCTTGATGGCGGGCCAGAGGAACAGAGGTGGCGGAGCCGCGGTCCATGCGCACCCAGGGCCGCCACAGCCCGCCCAGCGGCAGCTTGGGCGGCCCCCACAGCTGGGTGGCGCTGTAGTTGGTGCCTGCGGGAGGGGCAGTACAGGGGCGAGGTGGAGCAGTCATTTAGGTTGCACGGCGGCGGTCAAGCTCTCCAAGCTCCGTGCCCGACTGCCACTGAAATTGCATGCATACATCAGTCGATGCGCTGCACGCACGGCCAGCCCACAGCCCGCTCAGCCAGAGGCATTTCTAGACTCACCGGTGCCCCAGCCCACGCCCTTGATGTTGTTCTCATCTGGGTCCTGCACCCTGCCCGCCAGCGGGCTGCCGGCGTTGTTGATGACCAGCGGGCCGCTGAACAGCGCTCGCATGTGGCGCAGCCGCTTGGGCGGGCCAGCCGCCACCTGTCGCAGGCGTGGGGAGGGTTGGGGTGGCAGTCGGGCCGGGAAGCAGGTCAGTGCATGTAGGGAGCGGTGCAGCAGTTCAGCAGAGCAGGAGTTCCCCCCAACTGGGATGCTGCCCACGCGAGCTTTGGGCAGCACTGCCACCACACATGCTTCACTGTCTGCTCATGCTCATGCAGACTAGCCCCGCCCTCACCACATCAGATGGCTGGTCCATGACGACTCGTGTGCGCATGCGGTGCAGGCCCGAGGTGGCCAGCACAGCGGGGGACACGGTGAGGCTGTCCGACCACTTGCACGTGGGCGGAGTGGTGGCAGGGTCCACAGAAGCCTGAGCAATCGTGCCGCCTGCGGCAGGGCCGGCAGGGACTTGGTTAAAAGCAGGCCTGGGTGCCTTTGAGGGGTTGCCACTGATCCAGTGTTGACAGCACGCTGAAGGCAATGCACGTGTTGTGCAGTGCTGCAGGCGGGCCAGGCGGGGCAGGCCGCCAAGACCCACCAGTGGCCAGGCACCGCCATGCGGTGCGGTTGTCTGCGGGGCGCAGCTGCTTGCACCCCAGCCCGATGCCGTGCTCGTCATCTGAAATTTCTGGGCAGCCGTCGCCCACCGCGCCAGGAGCCCGCACCCCGTCGATGGCTTGCACGCCTAGGCGGATCGTGCGCCCCGGGTTCTGGTGCGCAAGCGAGGTTTGGACAAACTGTGTGGGGGCCGACAAGGTGAGCAGGTGGGGCCAGCAGGCCTGCAAGGTGGTGGTGGGTGCAGATGGTTGGCGAACTGCCGGAGGCTCAAGCCCTGCGGCAACAGCATACGCTGTGGCAGCTTGGCAAACGCCCTGTCCGTGTTGCAGCATGCTGCCAGGTGGCAGCCAGCGCCGGCAGGCAACTTGCCTCGTTGTGCAGGTGGCCAAAGTCTCGCGCAGCATCTGCAGGGCAGATATCAGTCAGGTGGCAGCAGCATGATGAGCATGTTGGTGCCAATCAACAGTGCTGAGCTGCATGTAGGGCAGGGCATGCGATGCGAAGGACGAGGCAGGTGCCGCTGCAGCTTCTGGAGGTGGGCAGCCGGTGCCTCTCTCTGTCACGCACTCACCAGGCACAGGAGCCAGTTCTCGCCGCCACCAGGCCTCAGCGCTGCAACGGGCGGAGAGAACAGCAGCCGTCAGCATTCCAGGATCGGCAAAGCGGGAGTCGGCGCAAGGCTTGCCGCAGCGGCGACGGGCAACAGCGGAGGCCGCGGAATCCGGACCTGTACCACACGGTGCCAGCAGCGCAGCCCTTTGGGTGCGCGGTCAGGCTGCCGCCAGCGCCCAGGAAGGGCGGCAGGCCCGCCCCCTGGGCTGCCGCCGCAAGCAGCAGGAGGCCGCACGTGAGCAGCGCTGCCCTGCGCATGCTGACCACGCTGCCGATTGGTGTGTAATTGAGCAACGGGCGCAGGGAGCGGCGGCTAATGAGCCCCGGGCCGCGCCCCCAGCTTCTTCGGCACCTGCAAAGGGGCAGATTGCGGGGGGCCGATGCCGCGAACCGGTGCTATAAGGACGAGTTAGTGTAACGCGAGCAGTTGCACGCGCGATCTGGCTGTGTGTACCCCTGCTAGGGTTTCGCCGGTGCCGCCGTCCTCCCGCACTTCATGCCGCAGCTGGGCAGGCATGCATCCCAACAGCTTGATGGCCTGCACGCTCTCAGGTATGGCTCTCTAGTCCTCATACACGCGGGGCAGTGGATGAGCATTGATGATCCTGTAGGTAGCCAGGCAAATTGATTGCAAGCGCTGGTTGCACCACTGGTGCCTGGCAGGCATGTGCGGACTACACTAGCGGTCATGTGCGGCACCCTTTTGCTCGCTGATTGGCTCCGCAATCTCACTGCCAAACCTTCCATCACTCGTGCACACGTCCCATTAGGCGCAGGGCTGGTGCAAGCTTGCAATAGACGTGCAGAATGCGCAGGCCATGCCGCCGCTGCACCGCCATGCGGGCGGCGGCAGCGCCTGCAGAAGAGGTTTGACCGATGCCATTTCGCACTCTTTCGGTGTGAATTTAGCATTTTAAGGTGTTCAGGTGCCTGCTCAAGCACCCACATCAACGTAGCGCCGGTCCACGCCTTGCCCGCGACTTTCCAGCTAGGCCTCCGGGCCGGGCGCCTCCATTGCACGCCTCGAGTGGCCGCATTCGTTACTCGCATCGATCGCGTGTTTTCCCCAGCCTGCAAGGCGGTCACCGAGCCACGGCAGCGGCTGAGGCGGTCGGCAGCGGTCGGCGGCAACCATGCTGGACATCAACCTCTTCAGAGAAGGTACATGCAAGCTGGCGGGACAGCGGCAGCTCCCCAGGCCCCTGGCCATGCACCGCCGCTGCTAGCGATGGCGCTCTAGGCCAGCCGCGCCTGCCGCTCCACTGAACCAACGGGAGTGATGCCAGGTCGCCAATCAGCACGCGGCAGGCCGCGATCGCCTTGCTCACCAGCCGCCGCCTGCCGCCGCCGCCGCCGCTGCCGCTGCCGCCGCCTGCTCCCGTTCACCTCCCTCTGTCCTGCTTGCTGACCCCTGCAGAGCGCGGCGGCAACCCCGAGCTGGTTCGCGAGAGCCAGCGGCGGCGGTACGCCGATGTGTCGCTGGTGGACAAGGTGCTGGAGCTGGACGCCCAGTGGCGCGAGGGTGGGTCGCTCCGGGTGTCGTGGGTGCTGGGTGCTGGCTGGAAAATTCGGCTGTTGCGGTTGGTTTCATGCTATCGGCTGGGTGCTGGCCAGCACACCCGGCTACTGCGTGACTGACTGGCAAGCAGCGGGCTGCTGGGTGCTGGACTGTCGATGTCAGTGCTGCCTGCCACCCGTTCCTGGCTGCCTAGTGCCCGCTTGAGTTGTGTTATGCTGCCTCGCTTGCCATTGGTGTGGCCTGCGGCGACCCATAAGGTTGTTCCCTGCAGCTCGCTTGACTCAATGTGTTGGGTATCCTGCTTCTGCGCTGTGCAGCCCGCGGCAACCTGGACACCCTCAACATGGAGTTCAACAAGCTGAACAAGGAGATTGGCGCGCTGCGCAAGGTAGGGTTGATGCGGCGGCGGTCGTTGATCGGTTATGGGGCACTAGGGCCGTTGGCGTGCACTTGCCAAGAAATGTGGTTCAACTGCTTTTGACCCCCGGCCTGTCTGCATCCTCAACTGCCGGCGTGCAGGCGAAGCAGGGCGCAATTGCACTGCATGCTGCCCCTCCACCAACCCTGTTCTTGCCCTGTTTGTTTTCACGCCGCTGGCGTGCAGGCGAAGCAGGATGCGAGCGCGCTGCAGGAGCGCAGCAAGGAGATGAAGCTGCGCATCAAGGAGGCGGAGGAGCTGGAGAAGAAGGTGTGATAATTGTAGCATGAACGAAGCGTGAAACAAGGCGTGGGAGCTGGGTGCTGATGGTCTGAACTTTGGTGCCTGCTTTGCGTGCATCGCTTGGCTGATGTTTGGCTGCAGCTCCACATTGTCACTGCCGCCTTTTATATCCATTCCTGCACTGCAGCTGTCTGATGAGCGGGACGCTGCGATCGTGCCCATCGGCAACCTGGTGCCCGACAGCGTGCCTGTGGACGACAACGAGGTGGGCAGATGTGGCTGATTGTTTGTTCCACAGTTTTCTGTTGCGGGCTAGGTTCGTGGTCTGGTAGCTGGAGCAGTTGCCAGTGGACACCATTGAAATCAACTGCATGCCGCCTCTTCCTACCCGCCTGCTGTGCATGCTTCGCCTGCTGCATGCAGCGCTGCATGCCCTTGCCGTGTGACGACACCTGCACTCAAGGATCAACCATCGGACCGGCGCTGGAGCGCTTGAGCCGTTGCGGTTCGCGCTCGCGCCGCGTGCCGACATCCCGCAGTGCCCGACAGCCGCTCCTGCTTGTTGCACATCCCCTGCATCTGCACCCTTCATTTCAGGCCACCATGCGCTGTGCACGGGCTGATTCAGACCACGCTGCAGTGCAGTGGGATGCTCAACCCCGCCTGACTGCCCGCTGTAGTTCGCTCACCCCACCCCGCCTGCCCCGCCCGCCCCCGGCCTCAATGTGCCCCAGGACAACACCGCGGTGGCGAAGAAGTGGGGCCAGCCAGCACCCACACCTGCCCTCGTGCCTCCCCAGCATTGCCCTCCTGCCCTGCCCGCCCTTGCTTGACAGGACAACAACGCGGTGGTGAAGGAGTGGGGCCAGCGGCGCAACGAGGAGGCGGCCCCCGAGAAGATGTACAGCCACGTGGACCTGGTGCAGCTGCTGGACATTGTGGACCTCGAGGCGGGGTCGGAGGTGGCGGGTGAGATTTTCTTTACAGCAGAAGTGCTGCTGTAGTGCCTAGTGCTGCTGTTGAGGGGTGCATACCTGGTGCAGTGGTGGACATTGCTGGACTTGGAGGTGGGCCGGAGGTGGCGGGTGACGGCCAAATTCTAGTACAATGTAGTGCAATGTTGAACGAGAACTACTAAACGTATGTCAGCCTTGCACTTGCCCTCATCCGCACTGTCCAAGCTGCCCTTCCACAACCGCAGGCAACCGCGGCTGCTACCTGAAGAATGATGGCATTTCTTGCAAATGCTGTGATACACGTCCGCTTACCGTAATCTGCCTGTTTACCATACCTATTGTGCCCTGCAGGCAACCGCGGCTACTCCTGAAGAATGATGCTTGGATTGCACCTGTTTTGACCCAGGCCTACTCAACCCAGCGGCCGTTGTCCACCCCCTATGCCTGCAGGCAACCGCGGCTACTACCTGAAGAACGAGGGCGTGCTGCTCAACCAGGCGCTCATCAACTGCGCGCTGCAGTTTGGCTACCGCCGCGGCTTCAAGCCCGTGCACACCCCCTTCTTCATGCAGGCAAGTGCGGGCTGGTCTGGTTGTGGGTTGCAGGGCAGCCCTGCTGCAAGGTGGCCATGTTGCAGGGTGGCACCATGTTGCTCTGCATTTAACAGCTGTTTCGGCTGCTGTTGCCTCTGCTGGCTGGTGTGGCCGCTGTTGCATCTGCTGCTACGGGCTTTTGTCGCATCTGCTTCCACACTTGTCGTGCCTGCTGTTGCACCGCCTTTGCCTGGCCGCAGAAGGCTACGGCTGCTGTTGCATCTCCCTCAACAATTGTTGTTTGGCAGCCCCCTCATCGCCTGTGCCTGGCCGCAGAAGGCCATCATGTTGCAGGGGCTGCTGCTGTCTGCTTTGCAATGTACGGTTTCAAACGCATGGCCTGTTATTGCACCGTCTTTACTGCCGCAGAAGGCAATCATGGCGGAGTGCGCGCAGCTGAGCCAGTTTGACGAGGAGCTGTACAAGGTCACGGGTGCGCTCCTTTAAGTCCAGATTTTGCCTCATGTGCCAGCCACGCAGCTGCACAAAGCACAGCAGAGCTGTGCAAGATGACTGCTTTAGGCCGTGCGCACTGAAGCGGTTGTGGCTGCAGGCGCAGGCCTCCACTGACCTGATCTCGACCAGCTGTGCTGCTCAACAACTTGCACACCTACACATGCTCCGACTTGCAAATCCTTCCGCTTTTTGCCAGGCGAGGGCGAGGACAAGTACCTGATCGCCACCAGCGAGCAGACGCTGTGCGCGCTGCACCGCAAGGACTGGTTTGAGAAGGGCGAGGTGCGCTGCGGGGGTGTGGGGTGGGGTGGGGTGGGTGGAGGCGCGCGTTTGGTGCCGCGGTGGTGTTTAGCGTGCAGCACGGGGGGCAGCCAACTGTGGTGTGGGCTGCGCATTGATGCTCTGGACTTGGTTACATGGCCTGGTCCACGGCGGCCACTGGGTGTGGGCAATGCATAACCAACAGGCCTCTCAGTTACCCTCGCTCTTCCCTCATGTGTTGCCCCTCCCTGCCTCCCTTCCCAGCCGCCCATCAAGGGCGTGACATAGGATCGCCAAAAGAGCGTCTCATTCTTTCTTCCTTCCTTCTTCCCGCAGCTGCCCATCAAGTACGTGGGCTACTCCACCTGCTTCCGCAAGGAGGCCGGCTCGCACGGCCGCGACACCCTGGGCATCTTCCGGTGAGGCCTGGGAGACCCTGCCTGCCTGGTCTGCTTGGCTGGGAATGCAGAGCAGCCTGGCTGGGAATTGACCATTTCCTGGGCTGGGGATTGGGGCTGCAGCCGGCTGGGACTGTGATGTGCCCTCCTGGAAAGGGGACTACCGCCCAGGCTCTGGCCCTGCTTGGCATCTAGTGGAGTGCATGTACTGGTGCGGGCTGCCCTGCTGTGCGCATCGTTTCAGCTGCGCTATGGTGCCTTCCTTCTGGCCCCATCGCCATCCCCCATGCTGCCCCCCTCCCTCCCGCAGCGTGCACCAGTTTGAGAAGGTGGAGCAGTTTGTCATCACCTCGCCCCACGACGACGAGTCCTGGAAGGTGGGCTTAGAGCGGTTTCGACCGATTGTTTCTGCTTGCTGTGTCTGTGTGTTGAACTTGCTTCCACGATGGCGACTCCACCGCCTGTTATCACAAGGATGCCAGCCCCCAACCTGCGTCCCATCCACTAAGGCAACCCCTCCTCGCTGCTCTCTCTCCCTCTGCTCAGGCGCTGGAGGAGATGATTGGCAACGCCGAGAACTTCTACCAGGCGCTGGGCTTCCCCTACCGGTGCGGAAACGAACCGACGACATTTGGAGATCAGTGATGGGTGCCCAGTGAAAGCACATGTCAGCTGGCATGTCCTGCCACGCGGCAGGTATTCTCTTGCCCCATAGCCACGCCTGCATATGTGCCTGCTCCCCGGATGCCGTCAAACTCCTGCCTATCCCTCTGCCTGCCTGCCCGCAGGGTGGTCAACATTGTGTCGGGCGCGCTCAATGATGCGGCCGCAAAGAAGTGAGCTCCCCTCGGGGCGGCAGGCTTGAGCTGCTGGTTGCATGAGCTGCAATCTGGTGCCATTAACTAAGTGCCAATGCCTGGCTGAGCTGGCTGCCTCAACAGCGAGCCAGCTTCCTCTGCACTCTGCGGAGTGTGTGCCCCTGTGCGATCCTGGTAGCACATGTGTGCATCAATGCATCAATGGTACCGCATGTGTGCCCCATGGTACCGCAGGTACGACCTGGAGGCCTGGTTCCCCGCGTCCCGCACCTACCGCGAGCTCGTGTCCTGCTCCAACTGCACAGACTACCAGGTACTGGTACAATGCAGCAGGGGGTCCCGTTGTGCCTAATGCGCATGCAGCACTGCCGCCCACCCGCTCGCATCACAAGGTGTCAAGTAATACTATGCCGCAACACCGCAACATTGTGTTTGCCCCGCCCTGCAGTCGCGGCGGCTGGAGATCCGGCTGCGCTCCGCGGCGGCGCCGGGCGGCGAGGCCAAGAAGGAGTACGTGCACATGCTCAACGGCACGCTGTCGGGTGAGGCGACCCCTCGAATAGTGAATAGTGCTAGTCAGACATGAAGTGCAACCTCTTGGGCAGGCCATGCCAGACGAGCGGCTGGAGCACCCACCATGCCGAGCGGCGCGCTGTGACGTGCCATTGCACCATAGACCCTTGACGGATGCCGCCATGCCAAATTCGTGGCAAGTGATTGTTGTCCGCAACACCTGGCAGTGCACAACAGGTTTTCCCTAAATTGACCCTCCCCCTAACATTGCCCGCCCTTCCTACTGCTGCCCCCAAACCAGCCACCTCGCGCACCATGTGCTGCCTGCTTGAGAACTACCAGACGCCAGACGGAGTGCGGTGAGCAGCTGCTGGGGCGCTGGTGTGGCGAGCGGCACCTGCTGCTGGGGTGCATTGCCAGCTGCTGGCCATGTTTGACAGCCTGTGCTCTGCTGGCCTATTGTCACCTGTTGCATAAATGAGCGTCAGCGCCATGCACCCCTGAGAACCCGTTCATGTCGTCTGCCCCTCAATGCATTGACTCTTCGTACTGTCTGCCCGGCTGCCCCCCTTCTGCCTGCCCGCAGCGTGCCCGAGGTGCTGCAGCCCTTCATGATGGGCATCGACTTCATCCCCTTCAAGTGAGTTTTTGAATGCAACGTGTGTGGTACGGCCAATGGTTTATACCGGCCCTGTAGGTGGGGTTGTGCGCTGTTGGACCCTGGGCATCGGGCTCTTGCAGGAGGCAGGGCTGTGCCATGCGCAAGCTTGTAGACCCAGCTCATTTCGCTGAATGCATCATCCGCTGATGCGCTGATTGGTTCGTTCTATGCTGTTGTGTGCTCTTTGCCTGGCCACAGGAAGGCGTACGATGCCAAGGGCAAGCTTGTAGGCCTGCTCTGTCACTAGTTGCATTGCCTCGCAAATCAGTCCCTCTGCTGTGTGATCTTTTGCCCGGCCGCAGAAAGGCGTACGACGCCAAGGGCAAGCTTGCGGACCGGCCCGCCCCCGCAGCCAAGCCCGCAGCGGACCAGGCAGCCAGCATGAGCACCAGCTGAGCACAAGCGTCCAGCCTTGGTATGTGCCGCAGCCAGCCACCCTGGCGGCAGCCCGCGTGCGGACGATCAGGGGCGCACGGCAGCAGGCAGCAGCCTCCGCAGCAGCAGCAGCAGCACTTGTTTTGCCATTCTTTCATGCAATGCAACACACTGCACTGGCTGGGTAGGCAGAGCGAGACAACAGGCAGGAGGCAGCCTGCAAATTGGGCAGTCTCGGGAACACCGCCATCCACGGACCGGGCTTGTTCACAAGAACACTGGCCGAACAACCAGTCTGCAGCCAAAGGCTGTGCACCTGCTTGGCAAGTGGGCTGGCTCACACTCATGCCTGCCTTGTGTGCATCTTACTGACAAGAGCTGCGGCAACCGTGGCACAGACATATGCATCACAAACGCGCCTGCAGACACTGCACACAATCGAGGCGAACGCCGCTGCGCCGCCGAGCCAGCCGGCCAGCCAGGTCAGGCGGGGCCTGGTCCAGCGCTGCCCGCCCTGGCCGCCAGCTCAGCAAACCACTGCTGCTCCACAGCGTCCACAACAGCAGACACAGCTGCATCGTAGTCCACATCTGCTGGCAGCACCAGGGCGCCAGCCGGCAGCGCCGCCACCAGGCACCCGTTTGCCTCGGCATGCCGCTGCAGGTGCTCCGGCGGCACGCTCAACACTTGGATGGCGGTGGGGCAGGTGGGGTGCTGCGGTGCGGGCAGAGGGGACGACAGGAGAGTGGTTGGGCGTAGTTATGCACACCGCTGAGCACAAATGCAAACTCCGCCCAAAGATGGTGAAGAAGCCAAGGCACCAATGCATCGCACCCACCCCCCTTCTGCACACCTGCACCGGGCAGTCTGCCAGCGCCTCTGCATCCTTGATGTCTGCAAATGCCACCAGCAGCTGCTGCGTGGGCGCTTCCTCGCCCTGCCCACTGCTACCGCTGGCGCCATCGGTGCTGCCGCTGCTGCTGGCTGCCGCAGCCGGTGAGCCCAGCGTACGCGGCACGCTGACGTGGACGCTCATCAGCCCCTTGGCTCCGTCGCTATACAGCAGCTGGGCTACGTGCAGCACTGAGAGGGTGCGCCACCAGTCGGGGCCGGACTTTCGCCTCGGCACCTTCTCTGTCTGAGGGTCCCAGCCCGCCGCTGCAGGGGCCGGGGTCGCAGCCGCCGCACCGTAAGCTGCCGTGGTTGCCGCCTGCGCAGGCTGCGCTGACGCTGTGCCTGCTGCGGGCTGTGTGGCTGCTGCTTGTGGCGCTGCTGTCGCACCACCTGCCGCGGCAGGGGCTGCCTGCTGCTGCTGCCGCTGCTGCTGCTGCTGCTGCTGCTGTTGGGCTGCCGCCTCGGCCGCCCGGGCCGCGGCCGCCTGCACCTCCCCGCTGCCCAGCAGCAGCGCCTGCTGCTGCAGCGCCGCAAACAGCAGATCCTCTGGCTCAGGCGCATGCTCATCCCCGCTGTCTCCTGCTGCTGCTTGTGGCCTGCTGCTGCCGCTGCTGCCCTCTCGCTCCAGCTGCCGCTGCTGCGCAGCCGCATCCAGCACTGCCGCCAGGGCGCCCTGCAGGCTGCCGGCGGGGTAGAACGCTGCTCCCCACCCGCTGCGGGCTGTGTCGTCCAGCAGGCCGGCGGCGGGGCGCTGGCGCAGGGCGGTGGCCAGACCCACAACCCCCTGCAGAGCGGCCTGAGCGGCCCTGCCGTCCGCCTCGTCCTGCGGCAAGCCAGGTTGGGATGCGGGCGACGAGGCATGGTCAGCTGCACCCAACGATTCAAGTGCATGCAGCCAACACAAACTTGTGCAGGCTGCAGGGGGTCGACTGTTTGCCCAGGGTTCTGCACAGAGCAGCAACACAAGGCATGCGCCCAGCACCCACCAGCCCTACCCAGCTGCAAGTCCACCCACCCACCCACCCCCACCCACCATCCCCACCCACCCACCACCCCCACCCGCCCACACACCTGGAAGAGCGCCACGCAGTGCTGCTCCCCGCCGCTGGGCATGGGCAGCAGCAGGCGCAGCGCCTCCCCTTCATCCCGCCCCTGGCAAGCCATCCACAAGCTTTGGCAGGCAGCCAGCTGCTCCGCCGGCGTCGCCGCCGCTGCTGCCGCTGCCGCCGCCGCGCTGTCTGCCGCCGCCACAGCAGGCTTCAGAGTGGTGTTGCACCAGTCCAGGCCTGACGCTGCAGCCTCGTCCTGCTGCTGCTGCTGCTGAGGCGGCGGCGATGCCACTGGGGCTGCTGATGTGGGCTGCTGGGTGGCCTGGGCTGCTGGCTGCTGGGCCGCCGGCGCCTGGCTCTGCGGCGCTGAGGGCGGCGGCTGAGCAGCGGCCTGCTGTGCCGGTGCCTGGCTGGCAGCTGCTGCGGCACCTGCTGTGCTTGCCGCAGCGGGCGCTGCGGGGGAGGCAGCCTTGCCTGCCGCTCCAGCTGCCGCCGCCGCCGCCGTGCCTGCTGCCGCCGGCCCAGCAGCTGCTGCCGCTGACGCCTTCTGCTCCCTGCTGGCCTCCCGGCTGACTTGCACGGCAGCCGAGCTCAGCAGTGCGTCGCGCTTGGAGGGCTGGGAGGGTGCAGAGTCGCTCTGCCGCTGCCTCATCAGATCTTCAACGCTGGGCGGCGCCCTGCCCTTGGCGCCGCGCCGCCGCCCCCTGGCAGGCTGGTCCGTGGACCAGTCTGCTAGTCCGCTGTCGTCGCGGCTGCCGGGCTGCCAGATGTACTTGCGCACCGCTGTGCCGATGAAGTAGGCACCCAGTGTCACAAAGGCAGTGCCGACCGCGATGTTGAACAGCGTGGGCTGGCTGGGGGGCGCCTCGTCACCGGGGCCTGCAGTGGCGACAAAAGAGGATTTTGCAGTGTACTTCGCATCGTGCTGAGGGTGGTGCATCCATAGAAAGTACAAGGCCACTGCCCTTTGCAGTGACAGCGATTACACGGATGACGAAGTGCTCACTGCTGCCTGCTGATCGGCAAGCTGGCGGCGTTGAGCGCACCTGCGGGTGCTGCGACGGCGTGCTTGGCCTGGGAGCGGTGGGAGCCCTGCCCGCCGGACATGGGCTTGGATAATGCAGCCGCCGTGAGCACCTCGTCATCTGTGTAATCGCTGTCACTGCAAAGGGCAGGCCAAATAACACAGAATGGGTTGTTGATGCGGGCTGCGTCGGTGGCGGCGGCGGCTGGCGGCAACAGAAGCAAACATGCCACCGCCACTTCGCGCACCTCTTGTTAGACTGCGTCCAGAAGGCTGCAATCTGCAAGCGGCCGCGCCTCACGCGGCGGCTCGACAGCGCCGGCCTGACGCCGAGCAGCGGGCAGAGGGGCGCCAGCGGCCTCTGGCTCAACCATCCGATGGATATCATCGCCACGGTTACTGCACGCGCCCCAGAGCGGGGCCCGCCTTCCCCAACAGCCGCGACCGGCGAACCAACTTGGCTGGCAAGCGGTGGCGTGCACGAGGCTTAGATTACAGGCTGGAGTACAAGGGGAGAAGATCACAAGTGCTGAAGACGGGTTTGCAGCCGCAGGAGCACGGGCACGCCACGGCGGGCGCGCTGCCGCTGCCGCCTGTCGCCGCCTAGCCCGCCGTGGCTGTGAGCAGCAGCCCAGCGGCCGCCAGCGTGGTGAGCGGCAGCCGCATCTTGAGGTACCAAGATGGCAGCAGGCCCTTCTTGGCCCACGCACGGTCCACCAGATACACCAGGCCCAGCAGCATCGCCTGCACAGGGGCAACGAGCACGTCTATCTTTGTTGGGAGTGGCTGTGACAGTTGCTTCCCGCTCACCCAAGCACGCCGGCCGCCACCACCACCACCGCAGCATTGAAACCGGCCTTGTTGCTCGCCTGGATGCCTGCCGCGTGGCCCAGCGGCATGGCCACTGTGGGCCAGCCCATGAGGCAGGGCACCACGCTCCACAGGTACCGCTGGTCAGCCAGCTTCAGCGCCGTCTCCCCTGCAAGCGCAACCGTGGTGTTTCACTGACAGCTCAGAAGCTGCCTGCGCACACCGTGGCTCTGCGCCGGGCACAGCCGCCCTCCCAGCACACGCCTGTGCCTCTGCCGCCAGCTCCAACTTGGCCAATCTCCCTGCCCACCAACCGAGCCAGCAGAAGCAGAGCCTCACCTCCCACATTGGTCATCGCTAGGCCCCAGTGCACGCCGCCCAAGAAGGACAGGATGGTCGCGCCGTACCCAATCTGCAAAGCAAGGCGGCACGGATCGGCGGGCACAAGGAAAGGCTACGGCTGCCACTTGCGGCGGCGGCTGTCGCATGCAGCGCAGTGCGCAAACCGCGCATACGTGCAATCGGCATAGGCAGACTAATGCAGACAGCGCAGCGCAGCGCAGCACCTGCAGCAGGCCTGGGTTGGAGATGAGGGCGGGGTCCAGCAGCAGGTCCAGCGGCAGGTGCGGGGCCACCACGGGGGAGAAGACCCAGAACGGCAGCACGCCTGCGGTGCAGGGGCAGACCAGCAGCAACGGCATCGTTGAGGCGGCAGCTATCACATGTCAGTCGTGGAGGTGCGCGACATGCAGGCTGCAGTGAGCGGCAGTGCTTTGCCGACCACACCAGTGGGCAGCACGTGCATTGCCTCACGGCCACCTGCTCGCTGGCACTTGATGCAAGCTGCCGCAAGCCCAACACGCCCCAAGCTTACGCACCCGAGAAGCCAAGGAATCGTGTGACTCCCTTCAAGTTGGCACCGGGCGTACGCTGCTGGGCGGCTGCCCTTGCAAAGCTGTCGAACACCACACTTTCCGTGGTGCCCGGGATGTGCTGCGGGCCAGTGGCTGCAGGGTCCTCTGGCGCTCCATGACTGCTGCTGCTGGTGCTGCTGGCTGGCTCCTTATCTGCCAGCAGGGACGCCGCAGACGGGTGCACCGCCTGTGGCCAGGACAGGGGCGCAGGCAGCAGCGGTCCTGTTGCAGCGGCGGCGGCGGCGGCGGCGGCGCCCAACCCTAATGGCGCTGGGGTTGCAGGCAATGCGCACTCCTACAGCCTGCTGGCATCTACAAGAGTTGATCAAGCCCTCACCCGGCTCTGCTGCAGCGCCCGCCAGGCCGCCGCGGGCGAGCCCTCCGCCGCCAGGGCCTGCAAGGCGTTAGGAACAAGTTAAATGATGATGGTAAAGCATGTGTTAATATTTTATTGCACACCCAGTGAGGGGGGAGAGCCAGCAGCGGCGCCCCACCTCGTGGCCGCGCCGTGCAAGCGCGAAAAGGCTCCGCCGAAGCATGGTGCAAACTTTAGTGCTTCCAAAGACGCGGTGGGGCTGGAATGGGCATCAATGAGGATGGGAGGGCGCTCAGCATGGGCCATGATGGGGCGTTCTGCTCCCTCACTGCCTTGGCCGACCAGCTGGACTTCAATTCCTTCGCCACAACACATCATCCTTCGTTTCTGCAGGTCCCGGTGCCCCCCGTGGCGTGCCAGGCAGGCTTTCACAACCGACGGTGCGCGCCAGCGGCAGCAAGCGCCGTCCCCAGTTGCCGCTAAGATCCTTACATACACGTGCGAAGCGCTTGAGCCCACCAACGCCGCCCACTTGGGCCCACCTCACCGCCGGAGCCGCCACCGCCTGTGCTGCAACCGCCTGCCGCCGCTCCCCCCGCAGGCCATGGTGTCTTTCGAGGCCAACGAGCCGACTGAGCGGCCAGACCCCACGCACTACCTGCGCAAGAGGGAGGGCAGCCCCGGCGGCCTGAAGCAGGCGCAGCGGCCCGCCGCCAGCAAGACCAGCAGCCCCAGCCGCCACGGCAGTCCCGGCGGCAGCGGAGGCCTGATCCCCGCCGCCCGTGGCGCCAGCCCCGGCAGCCCCGGCAGCCCTGGCGCAGCGGCACAGCGCTCCACCACATTCTGGAAGATGTACCAGCGCGGTGCGCTGCCTATTCGCGTGGACCAGGACCGTCCGGGTGAGCGGCAGTGAGGTGGGGGGCGGTGATGGAATTGCTGTCGGGTGCGCATAGCTGCTCGCCGCTGGCATGACGAGCACACCCAGCTGGCAGCTTGCCATGCGTTGATCTTGAGTTGCACCACGTCAACTGCCTCAACATACTTATGGCGCGCCCGACAACACGGTCTGCGCTGCCACCTTCCCGCCCCGCCTCCCCGTGACGCGCAGGACGCAACGGCCTCAAGTGGACCGCCGACCTGACCGCCATCGACCTGCACTACTACCTGCCCATTTTCGTGGACGGGCTGCTGGAGACGCAGGCATGTGTGGGGCAGGGAGGGGCGGGTGGAGACTCTCCACCTGATGATCTGCAATGCTCTGCAGAGCAGCGTGTGCGCCTTGCTTGCCTCCCGCCCATTTGCTAGTAGGCCGCCCGCCTCCTGCGTCTGCAGCACTGAGCGTGCAGTTGTTCTTGCGGTGCCTGCCGCAGCATAGCAAAACTCACAGCATGCTCACACCCTCCTGCCGCGTTCAGGAGCCGTACCGCATGCTGGCACGGAGCGGAGTGCAGGAGCTGATCACCGGTTGCGGCGCGGCGCGCGTGCTGCCCGTCATCCCGCAGGCAAGGCACAATCATTGCGGCCCTCACAAACTTTGGGGCGGCCGCAGAGCGTCGGTGGTTCCATTCCGTGGTGGTTCCATTCCGTGCACACACTGAGCCGTGAAAGACACTGCAGTCATCAATCTACAGCATCTGAGCCGGCCTGCCTCCTGCCACCTGCCCCTCCTGCAGCTGGTGATGGGCCTGCGGGCCGCCCTGCGCTCGCCGCAGGCCGAGGTGGTGCAGGCGGGGCTGCACACCATCGACCTGCTGGTGCGCCTCCCTCTCCTTCACCTTACTCCTGTCCTCCCAATGGGCAATGCGCTGCTGCAAAGTCTGGATGGAGGTGGTGCACTGCCACGCCCGGGGACGCCTTGCATGCTGCAGCCTAACTGCCGCCATGCTATATGCCACATGCCGCAGGTGGAGCGCTGCGAGGGCGCGGGGCTGGCGCTGGTGCCCTACTACCGCCAGCTGCTGCCGCCCATTGCGCACCGGTGCGGGAGCCAGGGGCAGGCGTGCGGGCATGCCTGATGCTGCCTGCTGTCTTGCTTGCATGCCAGCCCACCTCCTCCACTCCAGCCTGGCCGCATCAGTGGGCGGAGATGAGTCTGGCGCAGGCGTCAAGCGCCAATATGCCGGCCTCATCTCCTCTGCCCCTTCTCCCTATCCCACACAACCACCCTTCTCCAGGGTGGACGACAACCTGAACATCGGGGACGCCATGGACTACGGGCAGCGCAAGCACTCGGGGTCGCTGGGGGACCTAGTGCTCGCCACGCTGCGCCGCCTGGAGCAGAGCGGCGGCCCAGGTGCGGGCGGCAGAGAGGGGCGGGCCAGCGCAAACAGCGCATCGGCTATGGGAGGGCTGCAGTGAGCCTGGAGTGCTTTGTGCAGGTTGCGCGCAAGGAAGGCGGCAGGTGCCTGCCCAGCAGCGGCAGCATGCAGGCATGGGTCGGCTGGAGCAGGAGCTCTTGTCACGATGCCGCTGTGTAGTCACATGTGGTGCACTGCGACCCGCCGTCTTTCTGCAGACGCTTACCTGCACATCAAGTACCATGTGGCGACTTACGAAAGCGCTGTGCGGCCCAGCAGGGTAGCGCGCAAGCCATAGGAGGCGGCAGCTCGAGCGCGAGTGGCAGCAGCGCTCAGGGGGTGACCGGCAGTTGCTAAGTGTACTAGATGTGTGCTTTATTGCCTGTTGAGTGTTCTCTTGGTGTGTAAGCAAACCGTTTGTGATTTAGACGCTGCAGCAACTGTGGTGCGCAGACGGCCGGCCGGCGGCGACGCCACCTGGCCGCCAGCTGGATGGTACAGATCTCCCATACCTGGCATGAAAGATTGTCTTCTGCGCCTACAGTCGCATTCATCGCCCTCTTACCTACTCTGGGCTGGCTCAGTGTCCCGAACAAGTAACAACACACGCGAGCAAACCTTTGCCGGCAGCTGCCCGCCGGTGAGCGCGACATGGATGGCGACCAAGGAGGCCACCTGCAGCACCCAGGCCCACCAGGTGAGGCTGAATCGCTTGGCACACGTCACAAAAGTGCTGCTCTGGGCCAGGGCCTGCCGCTGCTGCTGTCCACCACAGCGCTGCTGGGGATGCAAACCGTGGCCTGCTCGCGCGCAACGGACTACCAGTCGTTCAACACGCCTAGCAAGGCGAGTGACGGACAGCGCAAATGTGCATTGGCTGCTACCAGCTGTCCCCGCTGGCTGCCGTCCATGCCATGGTATGCCGCTGGGCTGCTGCTGCCATTGCTGCTGCCGCCCCAATGTTTACACGTGCCAGCTGCTCACACGGTGCAGCTCGCGCCAGGGCAGCACGTGCTGGGCCCCCTGAGCAGCGCCTTGCCTGCAGGCAGACAATTCGCAAACACTTGCCAGGTGGCGCAGCCACGTGCTGCGCCAGCCACACCCCTCTCATCTGCTCTCTGCCCTGCTCGACGACCACCCCACCCCTCCCAACCGCCCCTGCAGACCGGCTGGGCCAACGCCGTGCTGGCTGGCTTCATCATGGCCGCTGCCTCCAGCTGGCTGCTCATCTTCAGCCTGCCGCAGCAGCTGCGGGTGGAGGAGCGGCGGCGCGAGCAGCGGGGCGCGCTTGCCAAGGAAATCCAGCTGTGACTGGCAGCTCGTGCGGCACGAGCGGCGGGAGGGTCCTTGTGGCAAACGATGGGTTGTCGAAGCGATGTCAGCAACTATGCGCTTTGCTTGTTGTTTGTTGATCCCTCTATCAGAGCGCGGCTGGCACGTGTGGCATGCAGCATGCTTGCACAGGGGTGGCGGGGCGTGTGCGCATGCCAGTGGCGGCGGCGCTCAGCGGTGGCGGCGGCGCGCTGCGCCCTGCTGGGCATGGCCGAGGCTGACCCCCCGTCCCAGGCTCATTAGCTCATGCAGTAACATCCAGACCGCGAAACCATAATCAAAAGCCCTGACGAGGTCTTGCAGCAGAGAGGGGCCCGTTCCCGTATTCTGGCCGCGCGCCCCGCAGCCTTGAAGCGCCTCAAACATGCGGCCAGCGCTGCTGGTAGCAGCCTGGACCCTGGTTTGCGCGCTGGCGACAGGCGCAGCTGGGCTGGTGCGCCCCTCCGAGTTATTTATGCCGCCTGGCAGCAATATTGCCCTACTTCCTGAAGCGACGATGGTGGGCATCGTGGAGGCCGACCTGCAAGGCGTGGCCTCGGCAGAGGCGTGCGCGGAGCAGTGCCGGGGCTTGGGCAGCGCCTGCGACTTCATGGCGTTTTGCACTCGCGCGGTGAGTGTGTGGGCAGCAGCGATCGAACCATTGCGCTGCCCGCCAGGGCTTCCGCCGCCGCCGCCGCTCCCGCTGCAGTACCGCCCATTCCCCGGCTCAGGTCTGTGCTGCCCAGCTTCTGCCTTGCAGGGCGGCTGCAGCACCCAAGCGTACGGCGCCATGGACCAGGGCGACTGCCTGCTGCTGTCGCGCAACTGCACGCTGCCGGCAGACCGCGAGGCGGCGGAGGGGGTTGTGTCAGGTGGGTGCCGCCTCTATTGGCCTCACCTCGCACCTGGCATGATGGGTGCTACTCCCCCGTGGTTGCGGATTCACAATCCGAAACATCCCCCCGTTGTGCAGGCTTCCCCGTGTCTCACTACCCTGGCCCGGTCGTGCAGGCGTTCCCGGCCTTCCTAACCCAGGCCATCATTGGAGCGGACTTTGCTTGTGCGTCACATTCAACGAGGGCGGCACACGCAGAGGGTTGTGCGCTGCTGCACGGCTGCCCTTTGGCAGCCTTGGCCAATTGCTGCCTGCCCTCGGTTGAGACAGCTTGCTGCCGCGGCACAAACTGTTTGCTCGACCGGCCACACCTGGTTGATTTACCGCTGCCGCTGTGCGCCCTCCCCGCAGGCCCGACCTCCGAGGTTCCAGGCATCTGCGCCTTCACAAACGAGATGAATGCTTTGTTCAACTGCTTCCGCCTGTCGGCCACCTGTGTGGCGGTCACTGTGTTCGCGAATGGTGAGCTGGCAGGTGGTTCATGCTTGCGTTGCACGAGTGGTGCCACCGTGGCACCGTGCCCAGGCTGCCGCTGCTGTTTGATGCCGGGCAGGCCTGGGGCCTGAGCAGCAGCAAGCTTATCCCAAGGCTGTGGCATTGTGGCTTTTATTCTCACAGTGGTACTGGCCCCGATCCGAGTTCAAGGCGATGGCCCTGAGCCAACCCAATGTGCAGGCACCAACGGCTGCTCCTCCAAGCCGCTGTCCGTACTAAAGACCGAGGTGCCCACGAATGCGAATACTTTTGTGGCTTCAGACGTCTATACCATCGTCCTCACCGAAGCGCAGAAGGCTCTGGTGGGCAGGGGCGAGTTCAGCAGCGATAGCTCAGCAATGCTCACTTCGGCGGGGTGCACACGTGTTGAGGTTGCGCTGCACCCCTTGGCGACGTGTTGGTTGCCCCACAGCCAAGCCGCTCACCGCCCCGCCTTGCTCAGCAGTGTTTGGAAAGCATCCCGCCGTGGCTCCCACTGCCGCCTGGAAGGCTCAAGCCCAGCCCCTCTCCTGCCGCTCACCCGCATCCCTTGTGCAGCGCACTGTGTTCATGTTTGCCGACCAAGCTGAGCTGGACTTGCCCAGCGATGAGGAAATAAATGCCACGGGGGCAGACGCACCCGACAGCTTGGCCTACAAGGTGGGCTGGGAAGGATGTCGCTTCGCGTGATGCCGGGGCATGCAAGCGGTGCTGTGCATGCTGGCCTGTGAGTTGATGATGGATGCTGGCTAGCAGGGCATGCTGGCACCGCATGCCAGCGTTCCTTACTCCACCCCCATTTGCTCTCCCAAACTCAACAGGGCTGCCAGATCGGCGCCAACTTTCTGTACCGCGGAGACATTGTGGCAGTGGTGGATGGTGTGCCGTCAGCGCAGGCCTGCTGCCGGGAATGCGCGGCTCGCAACCAGAATGCCACGCGGCGTGTGTGCACAGTGTTCAACTACTGTTCCCAGCCCGGCGGCTGCACCTACAAGCACCAGCAAGATGAAAGCCTGAGCGTGGAGCTGCAGCAGGGGCAGTGTGAGTAATCCCTTGCTCCTCGGCTAAGGCAGTGAGCGCTCGTGCCAGGCGGCTCGGGCATGCACGGCCGCTGCTGCGTGTGTGCTTCCGACCACCACACCGCAATGTGTGCCGCAGCCAGCAGCTGCCCCGCATGCTGCTTTTTGCGTTTCAAGTGCGCCGGATGTGTGCGCCGCAAAGCAGGCCTGCCCCATCCTCTTGCTACCCTGCCCGCAGGCCAGCTGCTGTACCAGCCGCTGTCCACATCCATCACCAGCCTGCCGCCCTCCCTGCTGGCCAGCGGTACCGCCGTGCCATTTCAGGCGGGCACTCCGCTCACGCTGTGGGCGCCCGAAGTGCCAGGTTTCAGCCGCTTCCCCGGCGAAACCATCGCGCTCAGCGGCGCATTCGCGTGTGAGGGGTCGCTTAGGTGCGAGGGGAGGGGGAAGGAGGCAGGCTGCCCTGACTCAAGGCCATTCCAACTGAATGCCGCCCTGACTCCAGACCACGGGAGAGCCGGGTTGCCGTTGCACGTGTGGGCAATGCATGTGCTCAGGCCCTGTTCTGCTGGGTGCTCTCTCAACATTTCACGCCTGCCCCACCCTGCTTGAACATGCCAGGCCCGAAACTGGCGAGTGCGTGCTGGCGGGCAACTTGCAGGAGAGCGCTGACTACTGCATGCACACCAAGGAGTGCGCCGGCTTCTCCCACCGCCCAGGTGGGACACATGTTGCTTATCCTCCTCATGCCAGGGCCACTGACGCTGACGGCTCCAACGCCAGAATGGCCTGCTCTGAGCCTGCAGTGCACACGGCTGCTCGTCAGCGCTGTTTGCAGCAACGCTTGTTGCGCCGAGACACCGCCATCCTCTTGCACGCTGCAGCCCCGCCGTCCAACTCCACCAACGGCACACAAGCCAGTGATGGAGCAGTGCCCATGGTCAGTTCTTTCAAGGGCTATTCTGACGCAGCAAACCAGGTGGTCTTCCCCACGGGCGTCTTTTATCACAAGGAGCAGCCATCCACGGCTGCAGACAGCGGTGCTGGCAGCTCCAGCAGCCTTTCAGCCGGCGCGATTGCCGGCATTGCGGTGAGTGCGGCAGCCGGTGTGGCGGCGGTCGCCGGCTGCACCTGGCTGCTGCTCCAGCAGCGGCAGCGCCGGCAGCGGTCGAGAGTGAAAGGCGCCGACGAGGCGGCTACATCAAACGGCAAGCTGGCCACCGGCGACAGCTGGGGCAGCCCCGGCGGACTGCCCCGCTACAGCCCTGGCAGCGCGGTCCCAGACAGCAACAGCGGCAGCAGGCGGCTGACTGCCAGCGCTGCATCGGGTGAACCAATCCCCGAGCTGGTGCACCACGCAGCGGCGCACGAGGCAGCGCTGATGGCGCGGGGAGCCATTTCCCCGCAGGGCTCCGGCCAGTGGGACGACAGCATGCTTCTGCCGCCGCACCTGCGCGAGTGGGTGGTCGACTCCTCCCAGGTGCACTACCTCAAGCGCCCCGACGGCAAGCTGTGGCAGATTGGCTCGGGCGCCAGCAGCAAGGTGTACCGAGTGGAGTACCGCGGAGAGGTGAGGTCTGCTGGGCTGGATTGCAAGCAGCAGCAGCAGCAGCAGGAGCAGCAGCAGCAGCGACATGGGTTGGTAGCATTGCTGGGGGCGTGGCGCTGCCGACACTTGGCATGGAGGCCAGCGCACAGCACGCTTGCAATGTGCCTGCCAGTGCCTGATCATATGCTACGCATGCTGCTGCTGCCCTTTGCGCACAGCTGCTGGCTGCCAAGGAGGTGGATCTGGGGGGCAGCCAGTCGCTGCGCGAGACGTTTGTCACCGAGGCTCGCATGCTGCACCAGGTGAGCGCAAAGCAAGCATCTTTGCTGCTGGCCACGCTGTGGGTGCGCTCTGGTGCTGCACCTGTCGGCAGTTATGCCACACAGCTGTGCATCACATGCCCTCCACATAGGCCGCACTTGTGCCCCGCCACCCTCTGACCTGCTGTCCTCCTGCCCTGTGCGCCAGCTGCGCCACCCCAATGTCGTGGGCTTTGCCGGCGTGACGTTCCACGCCAGCCGGGGAGTTGTCCTCATGGAATTGGCAGAGGGTGAGATGGCTATCCGCCCGAGAAGAATAAAACGAAAACGAGGAGCCAGAATCTGCCCCTGCTGCTCACGCAACCCACCATGCCCCCAACCCTGCCCAACTGCCCGCCCACACCGCCACGCAGGCCGCGACCTGCACAGCGCGCTGCAACTGACGATAAATGGCGGCCAGAAGCGCCTGTTTGCATGGGAGCGCCGCGGCAAGCGGGTGGCCTTGGATGTCGCAAAGGTGAGTCGTGCAGCCAGCTGCCGGCAAGCTTTCGACTTCCCCCGCTGGCCTTTTGTCAGAGTGGCCGCCCACCATTCCACCTCCCCTGCTCTCCTCTGCGACAGGCCATCAACTTCCTGCATCAGAACAACGTTGTGCACATGGACAGTGAGTAATGCTGCTGGCCGCTGCTGGCCGCTGCTGCCGTCTGTTAGGCGCCAGCAGCTACGTCCGGTGCGCACACCAGAGGACTCGCATGTGGCCACACCTGCACCTAGGAAGCCAACTTGCACTCCACCACCACCACCCCTGCCTGCGCCCCGCCTGCAGTCAAGTCGCCCAACATCCTGCTTACAGCCTCTGGCACGGCAAAGTTGGCCGATGTCGGGTTCAGCAAAACCAAGCACAACAGCGTGCTCAGCAGCGTCTCGTCAGTTGGCACATGTGAGTGTGCAATAGTGCAGCACTCGTACACACGTTCAGGCTTATAAACTGAGCTGACTTTTGTTGCAGTGCCTCGAGTCAGCAGCACGCAGCCTCTCACCCGCCCTGCTGATCCCTGCTCCCCCCACTGCTCTCTGTCTGCAGTTGCCTGGTGCGTGGGCAGCCTACCAGGGTGTTGCAGCACAGCTGGGTCGGCGATTCCATCACTGCATGCGACCGCCACTGCCACCCTGTAGCCTTCCTGCGCTGCCGGCCGCTGCTGCTATGCGAGACGGGCCCTCCCTGATGCCGGTCAACACGCTACTCAGTTCCGCCACTTCTGTGGCCACTCTGACTGCAGGGCGGCACCTGAGCTGCTGCTGGGCAGCGAGCGGCCCACATCGGCTGTGGTGAGAGTGGCAGGGATGCACATATGGGATGCATATGGCCAGCGGCAGCTGCAGCGCCGCCCAGCAGGCATGCAGACTTAGCAGACTTGAAGGCGCCATGCTGCTTCAGAGCAGATTGTTCCCCGAGCGGCCCATCATCGATCAGCTTGTGCCGCCAAACTTTGCTGCAGGACATCTACTCCTACGGCGTAGTCCTGCACGAGCTAATCACCGGCGACCGGCCGCAGGCAAGCGAAAAAAATGCTCCATTGCAGCTCACCGGACATGTGCGGGCATGTGGGCATATGGCTTGCGAGCCATTGCATGCCACCTCATCCGCGCCTGTCCCCCTCCATCTTGCCTGCAGCGCGGCCAGCTGCGGCTGCCAAGGGATGACGAATGCCCCGAGGTGAAGCAGGCCGATGAGCGTGGGCTGAGGCAGTTGGCATCAGGGGCTGGGCTGGCCTTGGCACCGAACAGGGTGCTCAGGTGTCCAGGCGGACGTGCTGCAAACGCCATTCAGGGAGCAGTGCAGCCGCACTGCTGAACGGCCACCACGCCCCCTGAAAGCACTGTTGTACCGCTCCCATGTGCCGCAGGAGGTGCGCGCCCTGATGCTGGAGTGCCTGCAGCAGCAGCCCGCAGCACGGCCCACCTCCTTGCAAGTTCTGGCCCGCCTGCGCGCGGTGATTGAGGGCGGCACGTCGACGGGCAGCCCCAAAGCGGAAGGCATCCCAGTGGGCACAGCAGGCGCAGCAGACGCAGCAGCCGCTTCCGACGGAGCGGGATCCAGCGTGCGAGCTGCTTCCGCATTGCCGCTCAAGGCAGTTGCTATGCCCATCCAGCTGCGGCCCACGCCGCCCTCTCCGTTTGCTTCGTAATACGACCTTGCATGAATCAATCTCGCGTCACAACCCTCATCTCTTTCAGATGTCGTTTTCATCTACTTAACGAATTTCCAGCCACTGCAAAATGCCTGCATGCTGTCTTCAATCAATTGTGCCTTCAAAACAGAACTACACCAGCCAAGCATCTTCCTGTCTCAGCATGTTCGTGCAAATATCATACGTCGAAAATCAATTCAACTGCCTTGTGTTGCTTGACAATTCTGTGAGAGTGTGAGCGACAGTGAAGATGTGGGGAAAGGAGGCGGCATGAGTTGTCCGCGCATGGCTGGCAAGCTGTGCTCAGGCTGATCAGACGAGCTTGCCATGCAGACCAGACATTGCAAGCCGCACATCCCTGCAATGCCGCCTGTACCATATTAGCCGCACCGATGAAAGCTCAAGCGCATGCGGCTTCTGGGCTGCAAGCTGGCAGGGCTGATCGGGCACGCAAGCAGCTGCATCCACATACCCGCCCGCACAAGCCAACGCAAATTTCTCTACACCTGTCTTTCATCTCACGGCAGCATTGCGTGCTCTTTACACCGATTTGTTTGCCAACTTGAAGTGCATGACAGCTGCCAAACGCGCTCCGGCTGCGCCTCACAGGCCCGCCATTGAGTCGATGATGATTTGGAAGCCCTCGGGCACCGCCTGCTTGGTGTGCACCGCATCCACCAGCACTGACACCTGCGTGCACGGGCAGGGGGCGCCGGCGGCGCAGCGCACAAGAGTCACACGGGCAGGAAGTGGGCGGCGCAGTTTTCTGGCGGTGCGGTCCTGCAGTGCCAGTGCAAGCTTGGCTGGTTGCACCACGCACAGCAGCAGATGGGAGCGGAAGCCATGCGCATACAAACACCGTTCATTGCGCACGCACATCCGCACAGCACCCCCCGTGCGCACCTCGGGTTCATCAAAGTTGGGCTGGCGAGCCAGGTAGAGCAGGAGGTGGAAGTCGGCCAGGCGGGCCCAGTAGGGAGCCGCCCGCCGCTGCTGCAGGTGCGCCTTGAGCTCAGCGGAGCCTGCGGGGGCAGGCGGCAATGGGTGTGGCACATAGATCAGTCCAGCGAGTGCAGGTGAGGGCGGCAGTGGGATAAAACCTTCGCACAAACCTCAAATGTGTCCAGCGTACGTTGGCCGCTCACAGCACATGTGCAACTCAGCGCGTCGCAGTCTGGCACTAACAGGTCTCCCTCGCTCCACCAGCCTTGGACTGCAACCAACAGCACAGCCACCCACCCTGGGGCAGCAGGCGGTTCTCCACGGGGAACTTGTTCTCCAACAACGAGCATTAACAACCATCATCCTTTCATGGCAAACAGCCACCCACCCTGGGGCAGCAAGCGGTTCTCCACGGGGAACTTGTTCTCCAGCGGTCCCTCGTGGTCCTTCACCGCCACAGGCACCTGGGGCATGGAGGGGGAGGCAGCAGCTTTCAGTGCAAGGCTGTTGTTGATGCTGCAAGGCCGGTTGCAGGGCCCCTCATGGTCCTGCCCTGCCAACCGCTGATGCGGAGGAGTTTGAGCAGCGGCGTGGCGGCATTGAAGACAGCTGTGCTGCATGCAGCGCCTTGAAGCGGACGTCGATAACAGTCGTCTGGCTTTTAAACCCACCAGGAAGTAGTCGTTGTCCACCTCCCCCTGGTCCTTGCCCGCCACAATCACGGGCGTCTGGTCCCGCGGGTCCTGAGAGAGGAAACGGCGGCAAGCGCAGGACGGTTGGCATGTGCTGCAATGCCCGCCAGCGAGGGCAGGACATTGGCACGTGCTGCACCGCCCGCTGGGCCCCTGTCGGGATGCCCTGCCGCGCCAGCCGTTGCTTGGCCCCGAGTGCCGGCTTGCTTCAAAGCACACCGGCGCCACAGCCCACAGTGGGGCCCTTCCGCCTGGCGATACGACTTGACAGACCAGACTGGGAACAGCAGCCAGCTTGCCTTGGGGTTGCGCAGCGTGGAGGTGCCCCCCGGCTCGCCCTGCTGCTGGAACCAGCCCTCCTTCCATAGCTTCACGCACTGCGCTGACACCTGGAACACCTGCGGGGCATCCGGGGGCATTGGTCCAATCATTGGTTAGGTGGTGGGTAGCATGCGCTTTGTTGGCAATGTGCTCAGCCTTGCTGCTGATTCGGCCTTCTACCACACCACCAGCAGAACGCTTACAAATATCGTCAGAACGAGTCCCTCTAGTTGTGTCCGCTCCTCCAACATCGGCACCCAGCTGCCTTCAGACAGCCCTGCCTCCTACCCCGCCCGCCCTCCCCCCCGCCTCACTTCAAAGTGCACCTCAGGCTGCCCGTCCTCGCCCGGCCACGTCGCCACCACCGCTGTCACCGCATGCTCCCTCATCTCGTCCTGCACAGTGTGGATACCACCAACGTCACAAAATGACACCCAGCAAGTGCAGGGAAGAACAGGTCGGCAGCTGGAAGACTCACACCGCTGCGCATCGGAGCGCATGCCAGGCGCAAGGGCTGCCACTCAACCACTGCTGCGCCTGCATACTCCGCACAGCCCCGCGCCCCACACTGCTCAGCTTTCAGCGCCCTCCCGTCCCCTCACCTGCACCGCCGCGCACTGGCAGATTTCTTCGCTGCTCATGATGAACTCGCGCTCCTTGGTGGACTGCGCCCAGATCCAGCCCACCTTGCGCCACCTGCGCAGCAGCGGCATGCAGGGGCAGGCATCGCGCAGCAGTGTCATTGAGAGGCTGCCCCCACCTGCACTGCCTGCCAACTGCCACTTGCCAGATCACGTGCAGCAGCAGGCCGCCTGTGCAGCAGGCCGCCTGTGCATGCAAGCCGCCTGTGCATGCATCAGGGGAGCAATAAGCAGCCTGGAACCCACCCCAAGTGTGCGGCAAGCAGGTCTGCCGCTGCCTCCTCCTCTGTGCCCCGCTCCAGCTGCAGGCTGTCGGCGTTGCCGCTCTGGGGCGGCTCGTAGATGGCGTTCACAAACACCTCGTGCGTCTCCTCGTCCACTGCGGTGGTGTGTGTGGGTGTGGGTGTGTGGGCAGACACATGAGTAAGTCCAGGAGATGGCGGGGGCTCGCACAAGGTGTCCACTGCAGTGGTGTGTGGGTGTGTGGGCAGAGCAGTGGGCACATGCAGATGATACTAGGGGCTCACACAAGTAGGAAGCATTAAGCACAAGCCCAGCGCAGCTGCACACAAATTTGCACCTACACAGAGTTGCACCTACCCGTGCCATACAGGATGCCACCGCGCTTGATGGAGAAGGCAAGGGCGGAGGCCACGTACGACTGGAACGCGTTGGCTGCTCCAAAGTCAAACGAGGCGGACGCCGCATGCGGCGCGTCTTGTCGCTCGATGCGCGTCTGTGCATAAGGGGTTGGTGTGCGGGCAGGGTTGGCATACAGGCGGGGGGCCAAGTTAAGTGCGGCTGCGACCGCCTGGAAACGCACGTGCAACGTCGTCACACTGGGGCGCCATTCACACGGATTGCAACCATGGCACTCACCCTGCACATGTGCTCACAGCACCACAATACACCGCATAAACGCACCTGCAGCGCGACCATGCGCGCCACGTCCATGTGCGCGCCAAACGGCCGCTTCTCCCAGTCCGCCTTCTTCACGGCGGGGGCCACCTCCCGCTCAAAGCCGTACAGCAGGAACACCTGGCAGGGAATACACATTGCAGACAGTGGTACACAGGTGAGTGAAGTGTCGCTCAAAGCCGTACAGCAGGAACACCTGGCAGGGCACAGGAGATGAAGGCAAAAGAGCACGACAGCCTTCAAGCAGCAGCACTGGACAGACTGGACGCAGCAAGGAGAGCAGCTGCAATCCACAGAAGGGAGCGCTTGTGATGGTGGGACGCAGCCTGCCCTGCTGAGCAAGTGGTGCCAAACAGAAGTGCCGCAAGCAGAGCCTGTTGCACTGCACTGCACAGCTCCAAGGACACCCACACTGCTGCCGATGCTGCCACACAGCCCACCCGCACACCCCACCCACCATGTCGCCATGCTGCACGCCCAGCTGCGCCAGGCTGGCGCCGTCGGCTTGCAGGTCGTTGATGCTGCTGGGGTCCTTGGCAGTCAGCTGCAACATCCGGAGAGCACGCCAGGCAAGACAGCAAGCAGCAAGTGACCGAATGTGGTAGCAGCAGATGGAGGCAATGGCAGAGCAGCAGGGCAACAAGCACATGCATGCCTGCCCAACCTCCTGGCCGACCAATGCAGCACAGTGGCGGACGCACGAGCGCGGGGTTCTTGGACAGCTGCTGCTCCGCCACCGGCACACCCAGCTTCTCCTGGATGGCCAGCTTCAGGGCCGCCAGGTTGGCATTGCCGTCCACCTCTATGCGCTCCAGGCCATCCCTGAGAGGCGGGGGGCAGCGAGCGAGCGGTCGGCAGGCTGCGGTGGCGGCAGGCGGCGGCGGCAGACGGCAGGGGCGATCGCGGCGCTCTCACCTGGATCTCAGCCGAATAATCATGGCGGCCCTACGGCCGCGTGTGGGGCCGCCGTGCAAGCAGTCAGCGAGCGCACTGGTGGTCGAGCTGTTTCGTTGCGATCAGGGAGCTGGCTTGACCTGGTCTAGCTGATCGAACAGTTTGGTTGGTTGTGGGAGCAGGCTGGTGGGCCTGCTTAGCTGCCATCCCCCGCCTGCATGGAGAAATGCCGCCCGCCCTCATCAGTGCCGCTCTTGTGCTGCTTGATCAATTTGCAGATCTGTCCACCGCGCTCCACCCTGCCCTCCTGGAGCTGCAGCCGCAGGCCAGCCCTCCCACCAGGCAGGTTTGCCCGCCGTTGCCTCCTGAGCGCCCTGCCTTCCTCCTGTCGCCGCCGGAAGGCGCTGCTGCTGTCTCACTGCGACGGATCGCCCTGGGGTGCCTGGGCCTGCCCCGCTGCCGCCCTGCGCTGCCCCGCCTGCCGCTTGCGCCGTCCCGCCCCAGCCGACGCGTTTCCTGCTGCTCACAGTTTGCCGCCCCTCTGCAGGCCCCCTGAAGCGTAGCAGGAATGCCGGTGGACACGATCCTGTGAGCTGCAGTCTGTGCTGTGCACTGCTGAGGGCTGCTGTGGGGGCAAGGTGGCGGTTTTGCGCGCAGCCACTGCCGAGCAGACACCAACTCTCTGCGTCCTGGCCTCCACTCCCACAGGTACTCTGAGCGCTATGAAGATTCCATCTACGAGTACAGGCGAGTGCAGCTGAAGAGTTCAGAGTTCATATCGCACTGCTGCTTCAGTTTCGTAAGCTGCTGTGCGCATGGTCTGCACCCACTTGGGCCACCAGCGTGAATTCTGGCCCCCTATAACCCCTGCCCTTGCCGCAGGCACGTGATCCTGCCGCCCGACATCGCCCAGCGTGGGCCCAAAAACCATCTGCTGAGCGAGGTGGGTGCTGCTTGCACCTGTACAAGGAGGCTTGACAGCAGCACCAGCATGCACCTGCGGCAGCACTCAGCGCAGCACCCACGTGCACTCTGGCGGTGTGACGTGGATTCAAGCACCCGCCCAGCGTTCAAAACTGTCCTGCTACCCTGCAGCCGGAGTGGCGCGCATTGGGCGTGCAGCAGTCGCGCGGCTGGGGTGAGTGGGTGCTGGGCAATAGTCAAGTTTGGTGCCGCCGACTGGTGCTGCCGCCACCGCTCGCCAAGCAACCAAGCTCTATTGCCAACTGACTGGACACGCCGGCTCCACCCTGCCTTCTGATGCAGTGCACTACGGGTGTGTTGCACGAAGGTGTTGGATGCGGCTGGCCAATGCTTCATATGACGTATGCGGACGACGGGTGGCAGCTGTGCTGGATCTGCTGCCGACGGCCGAACCGCTTTGTGCATTGCTGCCACTTGCTGCTTGTGCACTCACTGCTCCACCTACCCTGCCTGCGCAACACAGCATCCACCGCCCCGAGCCGCACATCCTGCTGTTCAGGCACGCGGGTCACCCGTGTATTTGATTGGTTGCTGCATGCCCACAAGGGAGGATTACGCTGCACTGTGTGTGCCGCTGTTGCCGGGTGTGCAGAGCCTTTTCCCGTCATGCATGCTCAGCTCACCCCAACTCTGCACCGCACACTTGCAGGCGCCCGCGAGGCTACGGCGAGCCCGCCATGCAGCAGCGCCTGGCACAGATGCAGGGCCTGCTGGCATGAGTCAGCGGGGGCAGGGTAATGACCTTATCAGCGGTGGCGGCAGCACTACTCCCCGGCTGGAAGTGCCCAGTGGTGCTGTCGAAACGTGACCATAAACCCAGCAAAACTTCTCGCTCTGCAAAGAGCGCAAACGGGGCGGCCGTGGGGCAGCGGCCGTTGACTCAACAAAAGCAAACATTTGACACTTGACCCATCCCCTGTACTGACTTAACTCCCCCTTCCAATATGCCTTCCTGTATCCTTGATCGTTCGCCCTTCCCTAAATTTCATACTGAGCCACTCCTGATTCTAACAACTAACTGAGCGCCCTGGAATGCAAAGTGACGTAACTAAATGCCACAAGCCCAACTTGCTAGCGTGTAACACAGCAGCTCCTCTCCTCTCAAGCATTTAACTTTTTAACCACAAGGAAGCCGCCCTCACACGGTCATGGGGCGCTGCGGGCAGAGCAGGTTGTAGAAGGAGCCCGACACAAAGAGGTCGCCGCCTGCCGCCGCCTTGTCGCCCGGCTGCTTCCATGCCACCCACGAACCTGCAGAGTCGCACAGCGGGCGGCGGGGGGCAAGTTCAATTTCAAGTGTTCAAGGCAAGCGGCGCTCCTGTGGGGCAGCATGGAGGCAGTCAGGGAAGTAAACAGTTGAGCACAGTACCCACCCCGCTGGCCTCGGCAAGGAGCCATGGTGTGAGCTGCCCTCAGCGCCAGCTGCTGCCCACCATGCACCTCCTTGCACTGCAGCCGCGCTTTCACTGGTGCCACCACCGGCGCTCACCCTGCACTTTCTTCAGCTCCTCCGCCCCGGTGTAGTGCGGGTCCAGGATGAGGAAAGCGGCCGCCCCGCTGGACTCGTCGAAAGCAATGCCCAGCAGGGTGTAGGCCAGCACGCCGCCGCCAATCATGATGGGGGTGCCTGCACGGCGCGCGCAGCGCAGCGGGGGCGGCATGGAGTGGTAAGAGTGTGGGGCGACAAGAGGACCGCCCGCTGCATAATCTGAATGCAGCTACGCCGCTGTTCCCACTGGCCAACCGCGGCTGCAAAATATCCCAGCGCAGGCGCACCCTGGGTGTCAAAGTGGTGCGCGATTTCGCGGGCCATGCTGGGCATGTCGTCGCCGCTCTGAACCGTCAGCACCTGCGGGCGACAGGCAGCGAGCACTGTTGGTGTGGGCCAGTGGCGGCGATACCCCTGGGATGCCTTCTGAAGGGAGCAGCTGACCAAACCTAACGACGGCAATGTAGCACAAGAATTCCACAGTGCAAATGCCTCCCTGCACAACAGCCACACCGCTCTGAGCAGATAAAGCCCATCTCGCTGCAAGCCAGCCACACCAACACGCCCGTGGCCCCACCTTGTGTGTGACCCCCAGCAGCGTGTCCAGCACAAAGCCCAGCTCAATGGCACCGATCCACTGCCTGCATGGGGGGACAAGCCGGGCGGGACAGTGGCTTGCCAATGCGCCTCGGGCCGCTGGGGTAGGCAGCAGGCACCGCCACAACACCTGCACCCCGCCTGCGCTCCATCAGGGCGAGCCTCGATCTGCGTCTGCCTGCAAGCAGACGTACTGCCCCTTCGTCCAGCCAACTAAAACTCAGCCTCACTTGCTGCCGATGAACGAGGGCTCCTTGTCGCCGATCTGCACAAGGGCAGCCTGGATTTCGCGGTGGCTGGGAGGTGCCCTGGACGTGTAATGCTGCCGCGCGTACCTACGACATACAGCAGGCAGGGATACCAGGTGGTTTGCACATGGAAGCACACCACAGGCAAAAGTAATATAACCGCAGCCAGCAACCGCAGCAGGCAACCGCAGCAGCCACCCATAGCTGCCAGCACCACAGCCAGCAACCTCGGCCCGCTTTCCCACCAGGAGCAGAGCGTCTGCAGCGAGCGGTAGGCGCAGCCCCAGCCGCAGTCGTCAAACTTGTCCTGCGGGCAGGGAGTGGGAGGGGCGGGCAAGGCAGTACACATGAAACAGCGCGTGCAGACGGCAGGTCCAGCAACAGTCGGCAGCTAGTCGGGCTGCCAGCGGCCAGGGGATAGATCAAACGGCAGCCGTGCCACTTGTGAGGCTGCTTTGCAGTGTGCGGGGAACCGCCAACTGGCGACAGCGAAGCAATCTAAGCCAGTTATCACCTGCATGTAGTGGTAGTAGTCGTAGCTGCCCTGCACGGTGTGCACGCTGCCCTTGACCGGCGGCGGCGGCAGCCCCACATGCACATCTGTGAGCCGCGGCCGGCCGCCGGTGCCGCCCGCCGCCAGCGCGGTCGCCAGCGCTGCGCCGCGGCCGGCGCCGCCGCCTTCAACGTCGCAGGCGTTGGCCACGCGCAGCAGGGGGCGGTTGAGGGGCAGGCCCAGCATGCGGTGCAGGGCCTTGCGCCGAGGCAGCAGCGCCTCCTCGTCTGACTCGATAGCGGGCAGTGGCAGCGGGTAGATCTGCCAATTGGGGCAACAAGGGGTGGGGTGGGAGAGAGTGAGGTTGTGGGCTGAGTATGGCGCACGGCGCTGGCGGGCGAGGCACCAAACAGCGGCACACCAGCTGGGGCAGCCGCCAGTTGTCGCCAGTGCAGCTCTCTGAATTGCCCTCCCTCTGCCCCCAGCAAGCCCTCCCTCCCCAAGCACCCACCTGCGTCAAGTGGTGCGGCCAGCCCGGCGGCAGAAAGTGCAGCGCCCGGAGCGGCGGCTGATTGGGGATCATGAGCGCCGCGCCCGCCGCCGCCGCCTCCTCTGCATCGGCCCGCATCGACCGCAGCTGGCGCCGCACCGCGGGCCGCACCACAGCGCCGACCGCCTCGGCAGCGGGCATGTCGCGGGGCACGTATGCCAGCACATCTAGGCACAGCGAAGCGTGGCGCAGCGTGGCGGCGCCAGGCGCCCAGCTGAGCTGCGGCGCGGAGCAGCCGTTGCTGCTGCCGCCGTTGCTGCCGCTGCTGGGGGCTGTGCGCTCGTAAGGTCGCAGCACTGGCACCCGCTCCCAGCTGGCGCCCAGCACTGAGAATGGCCCCAGGCCCGGCAGCGCGTGCTGCCCTGCTGCCAGCGCTGCGCTGCCGCCGCCGCTGCTGCTGCCGTCGCTGCTGCTGCCACCGAGCAAGGAGACGATGTAGAACGAGGCGGAGCCGCACAGCTGCTCCTCCAGCTCCTGAAAAGCTGCTGCCAGACCAGAGCCGCCCACCGCCCCGCTGGCGCTCAGCACCAGCTCCGCTGTGCAGCGCACGGGCGTGTAGTTGTCCACCAACCGCCGCAGCAGCCCGCCTGCGGTGCACGCCTCGGCAAGCGGCAGCAGCTGCGCCTCCAGCGGCGCAAGCTTGCCTCCCGTCTTGATGCTGAACTGCACGCTGCTGGCATCGCTGCTGCTGCTGCTGGCCTGCCCTTCTGCGGACGCGGGATAGGCTGCTGCAATGCCACCGGCGTCTGTGCGCTGCAGCACGGACGAGCCTGCGGCGCCGTAGCAGCCGACCACCGCCAGCGGCGCCGGCAGCAGCGCCCCCGCCAGCTCTGCGAGGGGGGCAGCGGCGATGTTCAGACGATTGTGAAGACCGCTGGGCCATAGATCGCCCAGCATGGCGGGCTGACGAAGCCCCCAGGCGCCGCTCACCTTTGGTGCTCGCCAGCTCGTCCTCCGTGCAGTGCAGGACGCCCGTCATCAGCGTGCTGCTGCCATCGCGCAGTCCCACAAGCAGGCCCTGCGCCTGAGCCCGCAGTATTTGCGCAGGCACCGTCTCCAGCACCTCCAGCGTCCCCATTCCGGACGTGAGGCGCTGCGGATATGTAGATCGGATAGCCAATGTGTGATGGCAACCGCGATCGGTTGAATGCAGCCATGTCAGGCAGCGGCCTGCACGCGTCACGCCGCCCAGGCGTCGTGGACCGTCGGCTCGTCAGCTCAGCCTTACTTGCTCCCTTGGGTCGCTGTCAGGATGTGCCAGTCATTACATTGCGATGGCGTCTGTCACACACTCAATCACAAGCAGTGAAATCGAGCAGAGCGCCCCCTGCTGCCCATTCCGCATGGCTCAGTCCTGGTGCTCGCGGCAGGCCACACCGGCGGGTGCCCCCGCCGCCGGCAGCGGCAGGCGCGGCTGCGTCAGGTTCTCAGTTATTGCGGCCAGCTCCGCTGCTGTCAGTCCAATCATGCGCATGTAGTTGAGTGCTGAGCCATACTTTGTCTCTATGTGTGAGATGGTTGAGTCCATGACCTGCGGCAAGCAAAGGGCCACAGGGAAAGCTGTGAGGGGCATGAACGGTTTGGACATGTGTTTGGTTTTGGCTTTCGAGCCCCCCATTCGCAAACCCCAGCACTGCCGTTATGTGTCAACAGACACATGACATGGCAGGTGCTGCTGCCTCCAGTCACCTGCGCCGCCGATGCGATGACCTGCGGCAGGTGGAGGCATTGGGCAGGCATGAGAGATTCAAAGCCAGCCTGCCAACGCCCCTCTGAGATCACAACATGGTATAAGGGCAGCACACCATACATGGTTGGGGGTAGTCGTACCCTTTGCATGTCATGACCGGTCCATGCCAACTGCCAACTGCCCCACATCCCCCAACCGCACATGCGCAGCACCCTGCCACCTCTCCCAACCGCACATGCCCAACACCCGCCCACCTGGTCTGTGGTGAGATGCTCCTGCAGGCCCAGCAGCTCCCGCTTCTCCCGGCTCTCACGCAGCAGCACCTCCGACAGGGCGTAGTCCACAACCACAGCCTGGCATGTGGGCAAGGGCGGGATGGATGTTCCATACGCCATGCCATGCCATGTCATGCCATGCCATGTCATGAACCACACTGTGTCTCCCATGCCATGCCATGTGGCGCCATGCCACAACACACAAGCCCACGCTCATGCCGCAGCCGAACCCAACCATGCGAGCACAAACATCCATCAAGAGATAGCCCCATCAACTTCCGTGCACAACCCCTGCTCACCTGCCGCTCCACGCCGCACAGCAGCAGCAGCAGCATGGCCACCAGCCCAGTGCGGTCCTTGCCTGTGAGGGGCATGGCAAAGACATGATATGGTACGGTGGTTGCCAGACAGCACACATGGCTGCGCCGCATGATGCACAGCAAACATGCAGGCCAGAGGCAAACAGACTGCTCACGCATTCACGCCGCAAGCTGCCATCCAGGGCTCACCGTGAATGCAGTGCACCAGCAATGGCAGGTTGTCCCGGTCGGCACACAGCCGCAGCGCATCCGCCAGCCGTCCCTGCGCCAGGAGTTTCTCGGTCGTTGGTAAGATGTAACTGTGTTGAACTCATGCCATGACCCAGCCATGCCATGCCATGCGACGTCATGACATGCCCACACTTGTGTTGCCCTGCACCATGTCTCGTCAGGTAACGTACACCTTTGCGGTTTAAAACCAGTCACCTGCGCGTTCTCCAGCAACATGTTGTATAGCTTGAGGAAGCCCATCACGTCTGGGTTGGCAACTGCGCCTGCAAGCGGGGAGACAAGCTGGCAGGTTGGCAGGGATGTCCAGGCATGGTGCCCTTGCGACATGACTGCATGGTTGCTGCCATGAGCCCGCCTGCCCCTGCATTTGTGCGGGTGCTGTAGCCTAGATTGGCCTCTAGACTCTTGGCTGTGCCTCCTCACCCGCCACTATCGGCTCGGGATGCTTGCGCCGGGCCGCAGCCCACAGCACCTTGGCCTGTGATTTGCCAGGAAGGCAGCCCACTTGGCAGCGAGAACCAGCACACCTGCACATCCCGCTCCACAACCAGCTGTTGATATGCAGCAGCATGCCTGGCACAACCACACTGTGCCACCTGGATGGATCGGGGCAGCTCCCACAGGATGCGCAGCGACACCGAGGTGGGCAGCAGGTCCACTGCAGCTCATGGGCAGCAGCACCGCAAGACGGCAGGTCGGCAGGGCTTGGAAATGAATGCCTGGCGCCGAGCAGCGCGATGGCCCGGCTCATGACAACCGAGCACAACTGAGGCCAGGCAGTATGCAAGCTGCACACCTTCTGCCCCAGCGTCGCGGGCAGCGCAATCGGCTCACCGTGGTACACACGAGCAGGCACTCCATAGGCCTGGCACACCTCCGAGGTGCAGCGCGGGCAGGTGGGCGGCGGCGGGGCAGCGGGCGCCCCCGCTGCAACAGAGCTGCCGCCGGCACCGTGCGGGGCGCGGCCCCACATGCTGCCCAGCCGAAACGCCAGCCAGGACAGGCAGCTGTCAAAGCTGCGCCTGCAGGTCATGGCACAGGGGCAGGTGCGCAAGAGGGGCAGGGAGGGTGGCAGCAGCAACCGCACAAGGCGATGCAAGGTTGAGCATTTCTTGCACAGCATTTATTTTCAGGAGGCAGCAGCAGCAGTGCGTTCCGTCTACCTGAGGGTCAGCGCCATGCCGCCTCCCTGAGTCTTGCAGCGCACCGGTGGCTGCCTCAGGTCCAACACAGCCCCCACGCGCAGCTGCTCCAGCTCCCGAGTGCTGACCACCTGTGGACGGGTGTGGCGGCATGACGCGGTTGCAAGCACACGGCTAGGCAAATCTCCATGCAGTTCCTGCGCGTCTGCTTCAGCTTCCATGCCACATGCGGTAGTTAAATAACAGACTCACGTCACGCTGGCCTGGATAGCGCCGGGCCTGTGACCAATCTCTATCTTCTTTTCCTCCATGGAGGAGTGGCCACTGGCAAACCGCACCTGGCTGCTGCGGTAGACGCGCCCCGGCTGGATGCGCGGGCTGACCGAAGACAGGTCTCGCAGGTTCACGCTGGCGGCCAGCTCCCTGGCGCGCTGCACACAATGATGAACGTCATGCAGCGGCAGCAAGATCAAGGCGGCTGGTGCTGCTTGCCCAGGGACAGCGGCTGTGCAACAGCAAGACAAGAGACCAGAAGCTGGGTGAGCAGGCAAGCCCAAAGCAACGCCGGCGCACCTCGGCAGGTTCGGCGACGCTCGGCACCGCCGCCAGCGTCGCAGCGCCTGCCTCGTGGAAGGGCTGCTCCACTGCTGCTGCCTGGGAGGAGCGGCTGGGCTCGCTCCCAGCGGCGCTGCTGCCTGCCATCCGCCTGGGCTGGCTGGGCTGGCTGCGGGCAGCTGGGCAAGCCTAGGACGGGCCAGCAGGGGCGTGTGGACAGCTCAGTTGGGTTGTGCACTCTTCACACTGTCAGTCAGTCAGCCACATGTGATTGGAGCTGAGGGTTGGGCAGCAGAGGAGGCCTCCAAGGCCCGCCGAGAAGGCGACGGCCCTGAGCGCTGCGCCGGCATGGGGGTGGCAACCCTCATTTCCAGGCGCTCGCTGGGCTATCGTGTTCGTCGTCACCTGCTGCATCATTACAAGCAGCCTGGCCGCCTGAAACAATGAAATACGCGGGCGGCACAATCGACGAGGGCGGTGAGCGCGACTCAGACGCTTGCGAGGCTTGGATCGTGCTCCCATGCCGAGTTGCACTCTGAAAGTACCACCCGATCGAGCCGATCACTAGCCGCAAGTGCACGGTCTGACCCTCCCTGCTCCTTGCTGCTCGCAGCGGTCAAGGCGGCGGGCGGGCAGGTCCTGGCAGATGGCAGCGGCGTGAGTGTGGGCGGCTGGACCATCACCACGGGCCATGGGCCCATCACAGGTGCGCCGCCGCCGCTGCCGCCCTGCCGCTTGGTGCCGCCCCATCGTGCTTTTGCATCACTTGTCCGATCCTGCCATGCTGCAGCCGACTCTGACCTGGAGAGCATCAAGCAAGGCCTGGACACGCTTGCGGCTCCCGAGCAGTTTTACGGCTCCAACTTCCTGCGCCTGCGGCACGACGCCAGCGGCACCGTGCTCAGGTGCGGCTCGAGGCCCGCATGAACTAGGCTGGGCACAAGGCCAGCTGCTGTAGCAGGGAGTTTGGTGGCTGACAAGCGTGCTGAGCGCATATATCAATAACCAGCAGTTGCAATAGCTGCCGCCGCTGCCAACCGCTGTCCCACTGCTTGATGGCACATGCATTGAAGGGCCTCTGCTGCCGTGTGGCCCACTCCCTGCCGCAGCTTCACAGCGCTGGATGCTCTCAAGGGCTGGCTGCAAGACAAGTCAGGTACGGGAAGAGAGCGTGTCATGTTGCCTGCTGCTGTGCCATTGCTGCTGCTGCTGCTGCTGCTGCTGCTTATGGCGGCTGCGGCCCGCTGGTGCGGTTTGATTCACCGCTTGCTTTCAACTCGCATTTGTGTATTGGTCATCGCGCTGCCTGGGCTTGCACCATTTCGCACTCACCAGATGGCATGCGCTGCCCTCTGAAACCATGTGCCCACAGAGCCTGTGCGCATCGGTGAATCAGAGGAGTGGATGGCCTCCCGGCGCGAGGATGTGGAGCAGCACGCGGCCCAGACCCTGGAGTACGACTGGTGCGGCTGCAGCTGGGCACTTGGGATAGATTTGGTTGCTATGAACCAACTGATGCTACCTGCGGCCTTGGCCAGTGCAGCAGAACCACCAGCTGCAGATGCCGCTCTATTGTGCACGCTCATTCCTACTTGTTGCTGGCTGGTTCGGTGCGCACGCTCCTGCAATTGGCAATGACTTAATCGCCATCTTCCCTGCCCTCCTGCTGCAGGACCTTCACAACCTCCTATGCCGGCTCAGTGGAGCGAGGGGGCGCCAGCAGCAGCAGCAGTGACGGCAGCAGCGGCAGCGGCGGGGCGGCCCCGCCCGCAGCAGCCGGCGACGGCGCCCAGCAGGCAGGGCGGGAGGCGCGGGGCAGCCCGGCAGCCGCCCCGCTGCCGCAGTGGCAGGCGAGCGGCGAGCAGATTCCACGGGCTTTGCTGACCAGCCGGGACCCCATCCTGTTTTATGACGAGCTGCCGCTGTACGAGTCGGAGCTGGACGACCACGGCTCCTCTCGTGTGTCCCTCAAGGTAAGAGTGCAGGTTTGTTTTGTATTTGATGTTTGATAACATGATATCATTTCCCCTCGCGTCTCACTCAAGGTGGGACCTAATCGCAGCCGGTGCTGTGCCTTTTTTCTGGCTAGCACGCGCGCGTGCCTCGACCTGCCGCTGGCTGCGTTGCTGGGTTCAGCGTGCTACTTGCTTGCGAGGACCCATAGGATTCATCGTCTTGCCAGCTCAAACGCGCACAGTCATGCTTTGGCCGTAAGCCTGCACCTCTCCCCCTCCCATCTGGCCTCCCTCCCACCTCCTCCCCTCATCACCACTCAGATGCGCGTCATGCCGCGCTGCTGGTACGTGCTGCTGCGCTTCTGGCTGCGCGTGGACCGAGTCATGGTCCGCCTGAGGGAGGTGAGCGCTGGGTACCACACACAAAGCGCTGTGGCAGAACCGAGAGAAGTGTTGGCAACGCTGGGCAGGGAGGGCGCTAGCAACAGCAGGGAACAGCCCGCGACACAGGAGGCAGGGCACCAGCACAGCGGCAGCAGTGCGGCTTGGGCAAGACAGCAATGCCGCACGGCGTGCCAGCCAGCCCAGCCGGCTGGCTGCACACTGTTGCATCATTGTTACCACCCTCTTTTCTGCGCCTTGGCACCCTGCTGCAGACCCGCGTGTTCTGCCAGTTTGACGGGCCCTCGGGCGGCGCCGAGGTGCTGCGAGAGGTCAGGCGCTGTGTGAATGCGCAGTGCATAGCAGCGCAAGATTAGTAGCGCAGCCGTGTACAAGTGCCCTGTCCAGATCTTTGTTCGCTTTTGCAGCATCCTCACCTTGCTTGCTAAGTCTAGGGCCCCACGCTCGGCCATGCGCCCAAACACACAGCGCTTGCTTATTTCGTGTCACGCTTTGTTGCAGGTGAAGTATCATGAGGGCACATTCGAGGCGCTGCGAGCGGCGGGCGCACCAGCGGAAGGCCCCGCCTATGCAGATGCAGGTGGGCTGGGCCTCTGCTTCGCAGCAACAGAGTTGGTTTGGTGGGGGCGCGGCCATGTGCGCCATGCCGGCTGCTGCAACACGTTGTGATGGGCTGCCGGCCACTCCCCCTGCCACCAACGCAGCCACAGTGAAGGTCTAAGGCATTTGCTGACTGCTCTCGCCCCCTGCAGACACGGCAGCACAGGCGCTGATGGCGGCGGCACCTGTGGGCGTGACGCACTATGGCCTGGAGCGGCTGCAGCTTGCCTAACCAAAGCATCCATTCATTTTGATTCAACGTCGATAACTCAGCTGGTCTAAATGTAACATAGTCCGTGCTCTGTCCTGCTGCTGGGCAGAAGCGGCCATCGAATCGACGGCGGTGGCAGCTGCACACGCTGCGCTGACTGGGAGCAGTGCCGCCGCTGCTTAACTGCTGCATCTTAAGATCCAAGGAGCACTGTGACACCACAATTCCCCTCAAAGCTCAGGTGTTACAAGGGCGGCCTGCTAAGGGCCAAACCCAGAGATCGCTGCCGTCCCCAGGCCTCGAGCCATGCCCCCAAGCACTCTATCTGCCCTGCTGCTCGGGCTGCTGCTTGCAGCTGCCGCAGCGTCGGCTGCCGCGCAGCCTGCCGGTGCTACCGCCGCTACCGCCAACAGCAGCGGCGGCGCCCGCCCGCTGCCCGCCACTCGGGAGGAGCTCTGTGCCTCAGAGCCGCCGCCTGCCGCACCTGCCAACGGCTTCAACATGCAGTCTCTGGGTGCCTTGAAACGGGTGCAGACTGAGACGGCAGACTGGGGCTACTTCCGGTGAGCACCAGGCTGCAAAGGCTCAGCAGCGCACCCGTGCCCGGCCGCCTTCCTGCCGCCAGCACAGCCTTTGGCGGCACCCCTAAAGCTATGTGTTTTGTGCTCCCAGCTGGGGCTGCCGCCATGCACGCCTTGCATGCTGCCTATATACGCTGATGCACATGTACTGCCCTCCTCTTACATCGCAGCTTTGGCAACGCCTCCAGCCCCCGCCCGCCCCTGCTTCTCATCCCCGGTTTTGGCGGCACAGTCTCGACCTGGCCCCTGGACTTCCTGGCTGACCTGGCAGCAGACCAGGAGGTCATCATCGTCGACAACCGAGGCCAGGGATTCACTCAGGTGGGTGGATAATTGGATGCACTCATCTGTGCCGCCCGGCAGCTGCCTGCGGTCCCAGCAGGGCTCATCTCGCCGGCTTTGCCTGCCTGCACAGCACAGTGCATGGGCGGCGGGCGCGCTGTCGACAACCAAAATCTCACAGCAGGAACGAGATTGTTGAGCTGGTGAGTGTCCTTCTGCCACACACAGGACCTGGAGCCCACCGCCCAGCTGTCCATCCCCGGCCTGGCCAACGACACCATGGAATTTGTGCGGGCGCTTGGCCTGGAGCAGGTGAGTTCTGTTGTGGCCCCTGCGCTTGTAAACGGGTGAGAAATGGGTGCAAGCGCATCATAAGATGGGTGCGGGCGCTGGGCCTGGAGCAGGCAAGTTGTTGTAGTGGCGATGCTTGCGAACGGGCGATGCAGGCAGTTGCGCGCAGTCCGGACAGCTGTATGCGTGCACCGGGCGGGGAGCAGGCAAGGGCAACTGCTACTTCCTGATGCGGAGGGTGGGCAGCACCTGCAATCGCAACCCCGCTACAGCTGGCAGACTGTAGCTTCATTCTCGTCAGCCGGACTGCTTTCCAGCATCACTACAAATGGTCATTAGCACCTCCTGTTCCCCGCAGCCGCCCAACGTGTTGGGGTGGAGCATGGGCGGCATGATTGCCACCGCCCTGGTGGCTCAGCACGGCGACGAGCTGGGCAAGGCAAGCGCTTCGTTTGTGTGCAAGCTCTTGCTCTCGTGCTCTTGCTGTAGCTGGGCAGGCTGCAGTTCAGGGGCAGCTCTCAACGTGCCTGGGTTGAGAGCAGCGTGCGCCCTGCTGCCCACCCTGCTGAGCAAGCAGTGGGTATGCAAGACCGGCTATGCATGCTCAGGAAGCAGCTGCCAGCAGCTAAAGCCCCCACCTGCTGCCTGTCTGCTGCAGGTGACGGCTGTGGCGGGCAGCGCGGGCGGGCTGGAGGCCACGCCACCCTCAGACCATGCCACGGCCGTGCTGACCTCGCCCAACAGCACCGAAGTGGAGCACCTGGCGCTGGGGTATCCCCTGGACACGCCTGAAGGTGTGCGTTGCCCTTGACTTACTTGTCTTGTTTCGGGGTATGATTTCTGGAGTGTGCATCGCTGGACTGCCTGAGCTCTTCCACAAAGCACAGGATCTGGCAGGATGTGCAGCAGCCTGGTGCGCGGGTTTTGTGCAGCGCCAATTTTGCCTAGAGTCCAGAATGGCAACCAACTGAAGCGCCAGGCCGCTTGCTTGCACCGTCCCTCCTGCAGGTGTCCGGGCTGCCTGTGACTATGGCGCCGCCACGCGCAACACAGTACAGTCGCCCAGCAACGACACCACGACGGGCCGCCAGCTGACTGCCATTCTGAGCTATGTGAGTTTGTCGCTGGCTGTTGAGTGCTTGCTTTGATGAAGCTGCTGGTCGTGGTGCTGGCCTGCCTGTTCGGCCGCGCATTCCACCATAGCAGTACAGTCTCATCATCTCCGACCCCAAGGCTGCTGGGCTCATCTGCTGCAATGCTCCTCTTGTGTCCTGCCCCTCCTGCCCTCCCTCCCGCAGCTGATATTTGACGACTTCATCTGGAACCTGCTGCCGACAGTGGACAATGAGGTGGGCATCCTGCCTGGTGCTTGATACCTGCACCTGCTTGGTTGCCAGGATGCGCC
>VFQQ010000760.1_pt1 | contig 55795 bp, 94 predicted proteins | sample 3512341 | NCBI WGS metagenome assembly VFQQ01 (sample SAMN10412373, study PRJNA504923) | tailings metagenome | isolation source: Relicate 2 Philex TSF1 revegetated site | place: Philippines: Tuba, Benguet | collected 2017-08-29 | reverse complement strand
TGCCTGGTCGCGGATGCGGGCAGCCAGGGAGGCTAGGTCCAGGCACATGCCTGTGAGCATGAGCGCCTGCGGCAGGCAAGGCACGGCAGGAGAGGGTTGAGCTGCTGAGCTGCGGTGAAGGACGTGTTGCAGCTTGTCGCATGGCAGCCACGCCTTCTCAGCCAGCCTGGACATGTGGGCTCTGACCAGCCTGGACTGCTTGATGAGCGATTGTGGAGCAATGCATAGGGACGCAGTGCAACTGCCCCGCCTCAAGTTCATAAGGGGCCTGCACAACCAACAAGAGACAACAACCATGCTGCTATTCACCTCGAGTTCGTAGGTGGCCTGCATGGTGGGTGCGTCGCCAAGCTCCTGCAGCCTCAGGTTGTCCAGGTCGGAAGCAGCCGCAACCGGCTCCACCAGCCTGCAGGAGGCCATAAAGGCAACATCAAGAGAACATGGGCAGCGATGAAAAGGTTGTCCAGGTCGTATGTAGCCTCAACAGGCTCCACCAGCCTGCAAAAGTACGGTAGGGATGGCTTGGCTGGCAGTTGGATGGCCGGTGTGCCCAAAATAGACAGCCTGTATGGAACCAATCAGTGAAATGCAGCTTCAAGACCAGTAAAATCCTGCTTACCAGGGCTCAGGCTCGTCCATGCCCAGCGTGAGCACTTTGTTGGGCGGCAGGCCGCTGAACTCCGCGGCCGCAGGCGCCGGCGGCGCCACCTGCGCGGCAGCATTGCTGTCACCGGTGCCACTGGTGCCGGCGGGGGGCAGGTGCGGCAGCACGTACCGGTAGAAGGTCTTGATCGGCATATCCTCGTATTCGCGCTGCGGCAAAGTGGAGGAATAGGAGAGAGAAGTGTGTGTTGGCAACCGGGGACCTGGACATGCGGACTGCAACCAGACGCCAGCTGCTCAAGTGGCAGGCAGTTTCCAAGAGGGGATAACAATGCGCAGCAAACATCCAGACAGTCTCCAGCAGCCCGTCTGCACATCCTTGCGCAGCTTGAAAACAGCAGCACAGCAGACAAACAGCAATACCAGCACAATACAAAGGATAATGCCCGCGCTTTCGGGTTGAGCAGCACCAGCGCCTCGGCACCCAGCAGCTCCGCAAAAGCCCGTTTGCAGCTTGAACGAAGCAGCCCAGTGTACAGCAGAACCCCCTAACCCGCTCGCCTTTGGGTTCAACACCACCAGCGCCTCGGCATCCAGCAGCCCTTTTGCAGCCTTTCGCAGCTTGAAAAACACAGCAGCAAGTACGAGCAGAAATCCTATCACCTTTGGGTTGAGCAGCACCAGCGCCTCGGCATCCAGCAGTTCCCGCAGGAAGCCGATGAGCGGCGCCAGGCGCTGCGCTGCCTTGGACAGAGGGTTGAGCACCGCATGCACCACTACTGGAGGAGGGTGCACCTCGTTGGCTCCGCCAGAATGTGAGCCGCCGTCAGCATCAGTGTCCGGGGCACCGGAGCTGGCTTGGCCCGCGCCGCTGGGGCGGGGCAGGGCCAGCGCGTTGCGCTGCTGCGCCTGGCGGCGCACCAGGTCAGTTACGCGGCCGGAGCGGTGGTCCACCTGCAGGGGCAGACGGTTGTTTCGGGCGCACACTTGGGCAGGCAGAGGCAGCAAATGTGGGGTGTGGGTGTTCAGAGACGCATGCTGCAGGTCGCGGCGACGGCCTGCATAGTCGGGGCTGCAAACTTGCAAAGCAAGCACCTTCATACTGCCCTGCTTGCCGTGCACCCATGGCCCATTCCCGCCCGCTACCCACCCAAGCCCTCCACCTCTTCCGGCGTGACCGGACAGCGCGTGCTTTGCACTGCTGCCGAAGTTCTGCGTCCCATCCCAGCCACCAACCACCCCCTCTCACCTCCTCCGGAGTGGCTGCGGCCAGGGCGCTAGACACCACAGCCGCCACCGCAGAGGCATCGGCGCCCGCCAGCGCGCCAGCCTGCTGCGCTGTGCGCACCAGGGCGGCGACCTGCACGCTGTACTGGTGCTGCGAGGCATAGAGCTCCAGCAGCTCGAAATCATGGGGCTCCAGTGAATGCTCCTCTGGCAGAGAGGGTGCAGCAGGAGAGCCAGCAGATGCTGAGCTGTCAGCGGGCGGCTCGGGAGGCAGCTCCAGCAGGCGGCCGTTGGTGACCACAGCGCACGCGCCGGGCGGCAGGCCCAGCGCAGAGCGCACAAAGCGCGCCTGGCTGGCGGCTGCGGCGGGCAGTTTGTCGGACAGAGCTTCAAGGTCGGCAGCCAGGCGGCCGCCAAACTGCAGGGAGGAGGTTTGGGGAAGGGGCACGCATTATGAAAGCATGCCGCGCCAGCCGACCACCCCAGCTGGCCCACTGCGTGGCACATGCACTGCTGCACCTGAACCAGGCAGCTCAACTGCCACGCATGGTGAAAGCATGCTGTGCCAGCTCACACCCACGTCCTGCTGCCACACCTCCCACCCCTGCCAGTTCAACCACTCCGGGTGCATGCCTCAAACCATTCATGAGTGCATGGTGTCATTCTCCCATGAAGTTGGGCCATCAGGGGCTGGCGCTAAGCTGTTAGATAGACTAGACTAGCTCAGCCACACATGCCCACCTGTCCGAGCTCGTCCAACTGCTCCAGGGATAGGCTGCCGGGCGCCCCTGCCTGCTGCAGCATGCTGTCCAGCGCATCGGCAAGGTCGGTCAGGTCTGCAGGCAGGGAGAAGATGGCGATACATTCGGGCAGGCGATCGCAATACTGGGCAGTAATGGTTCCATGATGAGCACGCCTGGTGCACACAAAGCAACACAGCCGGCCAGCTCTGCCTGCTCCCTGCCCATCCTCAACACCCGCCCACCTGTCTGCAGCAGCCCACTGCTGACGGCCGCCAGCAGGCGCTCAATGGGCGCCAGCTGCAGCTCCTTGCCGTCTCCAGCAGCGGCAGCAGCCGCAGCATTGACGAGCACTGCCAGGCGGCCTCCGCTGGAACGGTACTGCAGGGCTGCCGCCACCAGGCGCAGGCCCTGCCGGCTGGACAAATCGGCGGCCACCCAGTGTGTGACGGCGGCCAGGTGCTGCTGCGAGCCCTGCGCGGTGAGGGGTCATGGAGGGTCGGTGCACTGCTGCATCACGTGCAGCCCAGCTGTGGGCAGCCCAGCTGCGATCAAACCCCACATGATGCCAGCTCCCTGCCCTGCACACCAAGTGGCTGCACCAATGTGTGCACACCCTTTCCCTTCTCCGTCCCCACCTGAGGCTCTTCATCGTCCTCATCAACCAGTCTGGGCTGCGGACCAAAGTAGCGAACCCACAGGCCGCCCTCACGGGGGCCCTCGCCGCCGGGCGCACTCGTGGCATTCAGGCCCAGCAGCGGGCCGGTCAGCGACAGCTGTCGCGCCGGGTACTCCTCTGCGCGAGTGGAGCAGTCAGGGAACAGGGCGGCCTGAGTGCAGCTGCTGCGGACTGACAAAAAAATCACACAGACAACGCGAGACAGACGGACAGAGAGGTTGCAGCAGCAGTGGCAACAGCAGCAAGGCGCCAGAATAACCCCAGGTCCCCAGGCCCCCACCGCTCTCTCCCGAGATGCGCAGGAAGCCGGGGCCTCCGTCCAGGGGCATGATGCGCGGGTTGTAGCGCGGGATGGCGCCGTGCAGGCGCAGAATCTCTGCAGCCCAAAATGTCGAATGAAGATTGTTTAGTGGGTGCAAAATGATGCGCTCTAGTGACGGGATGGCGCCGTGCAGGCGCAGAGTCTGTAGTACACACAGGTGAAACGGAGGTGGCAATACGTGCCGAACAGCCAGGCAAGCGTGGGAGTGGGCCGCAAGCCGCACAGCCTGACATGCGCACGCCTGCTGTGCCGGCGCTACAGGCTGACACGTGCCGCGGCATCAAGCTGCAATGCAGGTACTGGAAACCTCTCCCACATAGCGCACCCTCATGCACGTCTTTGACACCGTCGGTCAGCCGCTGCATGTAGATGTCCTCTTGCACAATCTGCAGGCAGGCAGGGACAATGCTAGGAGCCAGCCAACCAGCAAGCAAGCATGCTGGGCTTGCAATAGGTGACCCCTTAACACGTGCAGTGAGCCCCAACAGGACAGGGCGAAGGCTCATGCATCCAGGCACTCTGACGTCCGTAGCGAACATGTGCACCCATTTGCCTGCCCCCGCTGCCGCGCGCCTGCATCTGCGTCTGCAGCGCCCCCACTGTGGCGCTCTGCCAGCCGCTGCCGTCGTTGGTGGTCACCGCTCCATTGAACACCAGGACACCGGAGCGGGAAGGGCCTGCGGCAGGTGCAGCAATTAGCGAGAGAGGTGGGTTTCGGAATGGGCAGGCCTGCGGCGCTGCTCAGCTGGCGGCTGAGCGGGTGCACCTGGCTTGGAGGGGCTGCACAAGGCTTGGTGGAAGGCGCTCCGTGCGCCGCCCTGGCAGGCTCAGCAAGCTTTGTGGTAGCATGACAGGCGAAGGTCAGTGATACAGCAGCAGCCCTGCCACATGAGCCGCAGGCGCCTTCCCACCTGCCAGCCCTGCATTGTAAGCCAGCTCAGCAGCGCCCTCCAGCAGTTTAGCTGCCGCAGGATCAATGGCCGCCAGCGCCTCGCCCCCATCAGCCGCGCTTGCAGCCTTCAGAGCCTGACCATGGGTACAGGATGAGACAGAGAGGAGGCGATTAGACAGGTGCACTTCGCACCGTGGGGCGTGGTCCCGCCTGCTGCCAGCATTTGCACTTGCTTCCCAGCAAGGTGCACACCATCCTTGTAATCAACCGGGACAAAAAAGCAGCTGCCAAGCTTCCACCCACCTCTGCAGCACCGGTTTCGTCCTCGTCCTCTGACCAGTCCTCCCAGCGGGCATTCACAATCATGGAGGCCTGCAGGTGGGTGAGAAATTCATGGCCATTTGCATGTGGGAGCCGCGCTGCAGCCTTTGCAGCCAGCTGGCCGCCTACTTGCAGTGCTGTGCTGACCTGCCACCCCAACCATAAATGCCCACTTTGTGCCACACGCACGGGCGGTGGTCGCCAGTGCACGGCCGCTGCTCGCCGCCACAAACCCACCTCGCAAGCAGCCACCCACACCCTGCCTGCCCCCACAGCCGCCGGCCCACCTGGCCCCACAGCCGCTGCCCAAAGTCATCTGCCTCATCCTCATCTGGAGGCATGACCGAGCGCAGCTCGTACAGCATCTGGGTGACAGCGGCTGCGCCGTGCGCCTGGGACACAGCCGACATCAGGCGGGCCATGCGCTCAGACAGGGAGGGGGGCTCGCGTGTGCGGGTGCCTGTGAAGATAGGACGGCGGGAAAGGGATGGAGTGGCAGAAGGGCCATGCTGATGGGCACACAACCTTGCAGGCCTGATGGCTGCGGCCACCAGCAAGTCATCGCGACAGCAACCATCCAACGGGCCAGCCCATTGTTCATGCAATGAACCAACCACCGAGCAAAGGAGCACCCACCAGAGCCGCCGCGCACACGTGCCACTCGAGAGGGCACCACAGGCACCAGGCCAATCCGCACGGGCCAGCCCTGTGATCAGGAAAGCGTGGCATCGCTAAATCATGTGGCATGGGGTGGACGCCAGCTGGCACGCAAGGCGTGCCCGCGCGCCAGGTGTGCCAAATCAGTGGGCAACAACCAGCCCAGTGCCCCTCTTTTGGATCGCTGTGCACCAGTGAACAGAAAACAAAGAAACAGGGTTGAGGCTCGCCTGCTGCTCCAGCTGGTGTGCCACGGCGCCGATTTCCAGGGCAGCAGGCGTGGCGGGGTCAAACAGGAAGATGGCGGTCAGCACGTTGCGCGCAATCGTGGGCAGCCGGCCTGCGGGAGCGGGCAGCTTTGACTCGACTTACAAAGCAGTTTCGGAGCCAGTGAGGCTCATAAAGCTCGGAAACAGATTATAGAGAGCTGTTGGCGCTGTTTGGTGTGGTTGCGGCTACCAGGAGCCTGTGTAGAAGCCGGCAGCTGTCCACTGTTTAGCGCACGCCCGACCCAGCGACTGGCAGCCAGTTAGCACCCCCTTGACCACCCAGCCAACCGCCCGCCCACCCACCCGGGTACATGGGCATGAGAAGGGTCTGCAGCTCGCGCGGCCAGCTGGCGTACCGCTCGTCTCGTTCCAGGTCATTCACCTGCCGTACCAGGCGGTGCTGTTGTAAGCTGGCAGAACATGCAAGCATGCGTTGTGTGCATGCTGGCCACTGTCTGAAGCAGCAGAAATAACCCTACAGAGCATTCGCATGCGCTTGCATGCCAGTCTGGCTCAGAGTGCATGCTCGGCGCTCAGAAAGTGCGCATGCTGCAATCCCCAGGCAAGCAGCAAGCGCACCCAGAGGATGAATTCGTCCGAGGGAAGGCGTAGGCGAGGCGGCTCGCTGTTGCCTGCCGCCGCTCCACGCAGCAGCATTGCTTCACGCAGCTGGGCGGGGGGCAGGCCCGCGCCACGCAGCGCATCGTACAGCCGGACCTGCGGCAGGAGGGGCCACATGAGCTGTGAGGTGCAAGAAGTTGGAGAAAGCAGAGACCTGCCTGCCACACTTCGATGGAACGAGGCCATGGGCAGCACTGCTCATTTGAGGGGAGCGGCTGGCATGGCCAGGATTTGAGGGCTGAGATGTGCACCGACGGGTGCCGTGACCACAGCACGGCACAGCACAGCACAGCGCAGCGCACCTCCCGGCGCAGCGCGTCCAGGAATGAGTAGAGGTTGAAGTCTCGGGTGCTGTACACGAGCCCGTTGAGCAGCAGGAACTGGGAGCCGGCGGGGATGTAGCGCTGCAGGCTCTCCACTGCAGGTGGAGGCTGGGAGGGCAGGCAGATGGGGCAGGCAACAAAGCGCCCACGTCGCTCTCCTGCCCCTCCGCCAGGCGCGCTACTTGAACCGCTCTCAACTTGCCATGCCATGACCCGCCCGCCCAGCCCCATGGGCCCCATGGGCCCCATTCAGCGCCGACCCACCCGCCAGGCGAAGCGTCTTGCTGTACTTGAGGCCCGACAGCTGCTCCACGAGACGAGGGAAGTCCTGGGCAGCCTCCTGCAAGGAGCGGGTTTGTGGCACAGCATGACAGCAGAGTGACTTGATAGGGCGAGGAAAGTCATGGGCAGCCTCCTGCGGGGTGGAATTGTGGCGCGGGGCGGAGTTGTGGCGCAACATGCCGGCACAGTGACTCAACAGGGCGAGGGGCGTGTTGCAGGCTCAGGGATGGGTGTTGGCACCTGAGGCGATGTGGGGCCACCACTAGCGACTCCCATGCGCACAGCATGTGTGCGCACAGCGGCAGGCATAAACTCACCTGCAAGGCGTCCAGTGCGGCGGAGCCGTTGCCGCCCGCTGCTGCGGCGTTCAGCACGCGCTGGGTTGCCTGCAGCCCCAGCGCCTTCAGCTTGACCTGCGGTGGAAGTAACAATGGAAGAGATGTACAGCGGATGTGGTATGAAGAAAGGCAGGGTGAGCTACCTTGGTGAGTCTCATTTGCAGGGCGGCAAAGCGCGGAAACAGCCAAGCAACGGTTTGCCACCCTCGGCCCACCTTCATGACTCCGTCCTCGCTGGCCGGGCCAGAGGTGCTCGTCTTGCCATCCTCGCTGCTGACCTCGCCCTCTGGCTGTGCCGCCGCCTCCTCATCGCCCGCTTCCTCCTCAGCAGCCTTCTCCTCGGCGCCGCTGGCAGGCTGCAGCAAGGGTGTTGGGTGTTGCCCAGACAAGGACTGGCTAAGTGCCCAGCACGACAGTGTTGCAGCCTAAAACCCAGCGTTTCCAACTGGCTGTGAAGCTTCAGCGCTCAAATGCACTTCCGACTTCAATACAATCCCCACTGCAACCCAGCCCACCTTCTTCGAGACCACCTTCGCGTTGTGCTCCATGTTTCAACCAGCTACCTCATATTGTTACTGTTCACTTGATAGCAACCCACCTGCTTCGAGTCGTCCTGCGCGTTGTACTCCATGTTCTTCAGAGCCAGCTCCACTCCAAAGCCCGGTAGCACCAGCGGACCCTCCGTGCCCAGCCGGGTGCAGGGGTGCACCTTGCCGCTCGCGGCACACGCGCTGCCGCTTCCGCCCAGCACCGGCCGCCAGGCGTAGGCGAGGCGGCGCGGCGGCGGCTGGCCGGCGGCGGCCGCCGCTGCAGCCGCCTCTGACCGGGCCGCGGCGGCGGCCAGCACAGCGTGCAGCTCGCCAGCGCAGCGTGCACCCACAGGAGCAAACAGCTCCACTGGGAGGGTTCCCGGAGCAGTGATGTTCAGGGGCGGGGCTGTGCTGCCAGGTGGCACGTAAATGTGGTCAAACGAGTAGACCGCACCGGCACCGCCCTCCTCGTGATGCGAGCCAGGCGTGGCAGCCAGCGCCGCCTCTAGAGCAGCCGCCAGTGGCGCGGCTGCTGTGTAGGCCCGCCCGCCCAGCAGCGCCCAGCAGCACGGCCCACCGTCGCCCTCGCCCGCGGCTGCACCGCTGCCGCCGCTGCTGCTGCTGCCGGCTGCTGGCTCGTTGCGGCTGGCCTCTGCCAGCTGGCGGAACATCTCCAGGCGGGGAGAGTACTGCCGTGCTGCCAGGGAGGCATCTAGCAGGCGAGCCATGCCCGCGCTGAGGTGGGGTGCGGCTGCGCCGCGGATGCCCGCCCAGCACTGCTCAGGGCTGGGGGCAGCACCCAGCTGGGCGGCGGCAGACGCCTGCCAGCCCTCTACAAAGCGCCAGAATAGCGCCGGGTCCTCGTCGGCCTGCCGGAGGGGAGCACAAAAGCCATGCAGAGGCAGGGATGAGGAGCAGGTTGGTTCGTTATGCAAAACAGAGCGCAAGGCCAGCAACCAGCCCTGTGATGCATGGCGCGCATGGCCAGGCTTGTGACACCTGCTGCCATGATGCATTAACCAATCATTGCGCAGCCAATTTGCAAGCTCCCTGCCTGTCCCTGCATGCCGTACAGCTCATGCTCGCCGCCACATCAGACAGCGCATGGAGGGGCGCACCAGGAATTCAGCAGCCTCGTGCAGCAGGGGCGTGCCCGGCCACTTGGCCTGCAGCGTGATTTTGGCGCCCTTGGGCTCCAGCCCGCCAGCGGCTGCGCTGCCAGCCAAGGCCAGCAGGAGCGCAAGTGCAAGGAGTGGCGGCGGCGCCGCCGCCGCACTGCGAGCGGCGGCCCTCCTGGGGGCCGCCATTGGGGGCAAAGCCGATGGCTGTGGCGATCAGCCAGTCCGATCGAGCTGATGAAACGGATGCGGTTGTAGGAGGACCCCCAAGGGGCGCGAGCGATGGTGAAGGAGCGACCGGAGAGCGGGGCGGCCTGACGGCCAATCCACAGAGCACAGCTCGATCGACACTGCGCGATCTGACGGCCAGCGCGTCGATTGGGCCGGCCTCCCCGCCTGCATGAGCGGCATTGGCAGCCCGAATGCAAAGCGAGGCTGCAGGGCGCAATGCGGCAGTGCGTGCTTCTCCGGGATCGCTGACAGAACTCGGAGAGGCAGCAGCCATGTCGGTGAGCAGCCGCCGCGCTGCAAGTGATGGCTCGCAGTCGGCCGCAGCCCGCCCCTGCCCCTGCTTGATATCTTGCCGCACCTGCTGATTGTCCTGCAGGCCGAGAAAGTCGCCGCAGCAGCCGAGGAGGTCGCAGCACTTGCAGGTGGGGCCCCACAGGCGCCATGCCGCGCCGGGGCAGCCACCGGCATGCTCACGGGTTTATACGCTGTCTCTCAAGATCGATGCAGCGGCGCGGGGCCTTGGCAGGGCCCCGCCCGGCCGCCGCCTGCCGCCGCTCGCGCCTGGCGCTGCTCACCAGGCTTGGCTGGCCCCGCACCTGCCTGACTGCCGCAGTTGATGATGACGAGCTGAGCCTGGATTTCGGCAAGAAGAAGAAGAAGAAGAGCAAGGCCAAGGAGCCGGCGGCGGAGGGCGGCGAGGGCGAGGCCGGCGCGGGCGCGGCGGCAGAGGAGGAGGATGAGCTCTCGCTAGACCTCAGCCTGGGTGCGCTTTGGTTTGTGGGCGGGCAGGGGAATGATGCACCGGTGGGAGAGCAAATGGGGCACGGTTGGCAATATTTTGCAGTGGCGGCGGTGCCACACAGGTTGCACAAGCGGGGGTCCGGGCTCGCTGCTGGTGGGAAGCCCATGGCATTTCTGACGCAGGTCCATTCCCCCCTCTGACGCATGCTTCCTTCTTCGCTGGCCACCACACCTTCTGTATTTCCAGGCAAGAAGAAGAAGAAGAAGAAGGCCAAGGCGCGCGGCGAGGACGACTTTGGGGGGCTGGAGGAGAGCGGCGAGGGCGAGGGCGGCGAGCGCGGCGGCCAGGGGCTGCCCTGGGAGGGGTCCGACCGCGACTACACCTACGAGGAGCTGCTGGGTGAGTGGTTCAGTGAATGAAAGAAAAGAGACCCATGCAGCCAGTTTTGGTCTAGTAGGGGAGGGGTCCGACCGCGACTACACCTACAAGGAGCTGCTGGGTGAGCTACTTGATGCAGAGAAGCACCCAGCTTATTGTGTACAGTCTTAGAGTATTTCAGGTTGTTGTTTACATAAGAGTAAGAAGCTTGTCTGACAGCGTCCGACCACGGCTGCACCCACGAGGGGCGGCTGGGCTGGCCTTCGCAGCAAATGAATGCACAAGTTCAGTCAGTTCTGGGCCCAGTCGTTCGCAGTTGGGAGGGGTCCGACCGCGGCTGCTCACACGCTGCCCCACTGCTCCCACTCACCCACCCCCAGACCGCGTGTTTGGCATCCTCAAGGCGCACAACCCGGAGCTGACGGGCGAGCGGCAGCGCACCAAGCTGAAGCCGCCGCAGGTGCGCGCAGATGCAGCCGCTGGTGGAGTGCCGCCGCTGGAAATGGCGGGCGTGCCATTTGAGCGCTGCGGCCTGGGCGCGGAGCCGACGGCTGCGTCCTGCTGCACCCGATCTGCGCCGGCAGGAGCGGCGGCTTTCCATGCGAGGCGAGGCAGGCGTTGCCCAACCAACTGCTGTGCCTAACCCACGCTGTGCACGCTGTGCCTCCGCCATCCTCCAGGTGGCGCGCGAGGGCACCAAGAAGACGGTGTTCACCAACTTCATGGACCTGTGCAAGTCGATGAACCGCAACCACGAGCACGTGCTGGTGAGGGAGGGGCAGAGAGTGGCTGCTTTGGTTGCTTGCAGCAGGATGTGGGGTCAACAGAGGCCCTGTAGAGGGCTGGCCGGCGGTGGGTGGAGGCAGCAGCGTTCTACGAGCGGTGACCCGGTGGGAGTGGGCTGCGCGGCAAGCTGTGAACGGTCCAGCACTCGGCTGCCTGCCCCCAACTGCGCCTCTCCACCCCCACCCCCATGCTCCGCAGCAATTCCTGCTTGCGGAGCTGGGCACGAGCGGCAGCCTGGACGGCACGCAGCGGCTGATCGTCAAGGGCCGCTTCCTGCCCAAGGTGTTCGAGACCGTGCTGCGCCGGTGAGGGCCCCTCAGCTGCTTGCACCAGTCATCTATTATCCCGCCTAGTCTGCCAGCGCCGGCAGCATGCATCCTGTGGGTCGTGACCCCCTCCCCCCATCAGATCTCGTCTCTCTCGCACACCGCCGCAGCTACATCAACGACTACGTGCTGCGCAACAGCTGCAAGTTGTTGGTCCGCAACACACATGCTGCATCTGATCACTGCCTCTCTCTCCACTCCTCCCCCCGCCTGCCGCAGCTACATCAACGACTACGTGCTGTGCAACAGCTGCAAGTCGGTGGACACGCTGCTGGACCGCGACTCCTCCACCCGCATCATGTTCCTGCGCTGCCAGCAGTGCTCCGCGTCACGCACCGTGTCGGGTGCGCGCAGCCTGATTGATCTTGGCTCGCAGCGCTTGTGGTGTGTACCACACGCTTCATGCGCGCTCCGGCTGCAGGATTGCGTGCTGCAGCAGACCCGCAGCTCAAAAAGTCGCCAAACACTAGCTGTGGTTGCGTATCGCTGTCCAGACCATCCCACTACCTGCCGCCCTCGTGCACTCACGTGCCTTACCCTTCACCCGCGCGTTCACCCCATGCAGCCATCAAGACCGGTTTCCAGGCACGCACGGTGTCGCGCAAGAGCCAGCAGACCGGCTAAGCAGGTGCAGCGGCAGCCGCCCTTCCGGCGTGGCGGCGACAGGAGCAGCAGCAGCGTTCGCTGGGCAGCGGCGCATGTTCATTGTTGTAGCTGCATGCAGCTTGCATTCTTGCATGTGGCTGCGCAGGTAATCGAGCCATCAGCCGCAGTTGTTCGCACGAATGCAAGCGCAGGCGGTGGCCATGCTGCCGCTCCGCCATGCCCAGCGCGCTGCAGTGCCAGTTCGCTCAATTCGGGCTGATCACGTGCAGCTGTCATCTCCTGAACATTCTGCATCTTCGCGCCGGCTGGTGCGGGCAGCGCGCTGCACAGAACGGCCACTCGCAGGTCGACCTCTGCGGCCCTACCTGCGGGCCAGCAGCAATGTCTGCCATCGTCGCGCTCAGCAGCACTCCAAGCACCCGCCAAGGGCAGCAGCAGCGGCGGGCCTCGCTAGCGGCAGCAGGCGCGCAGCAGCGCTGGCAGCGACGGTGGCAGCGCGCTACAAACAAGGCTGCGGTGGCGATGGTGGCGCAGCAGCAGCCACCTGCGGCGGCGGCAGCGGCGGCGGCGGCAGCGCCGCCGCTCGCCGAGGCTGACCTGTCCTCCGCCCTCTCGCTAGCCAACATCCGGCAGGCAAGCACAGTTGCAGGGGACACTGTCACATTCAGCCTGTGCACAACGGGACGTTGCAGCGGTGCACCAGCCGATGTGCAAGGCCTGCCTGCCAGCTGCCAGGCACGGCCTGTCGCTCGGCCTGCCTGCGCCAACCCAAAGCTGCTGCTGCTGCTGCCCTGCAGACCCTGATCCGGCTGGAGGACACCATCATCTTCAGCCTGATTGAGCGGGCGCAGTTTGCACGCAACGACCCCGTGTACGAGCCGGACGCCATCCCGGTGGGTGCTGGGCGGCTGCTTGAAAGCGGGTCTGGGTGCCCAGGTTGGGCCCTGCATGCCGCTGCAGCACCTGATTTGCATCTGACCATGCTGTGGTGCTGAGTTGCCACTGCCGAGGTAGCTGTCATACAGCCGAGTTTCATCGTGCCATTTGCAACGCTGCTGCTGCCTGCACCAGCTGCCTGGCCCCACAGGCACATGCGGCGGTCGCCAAACCAGCCCGAGCTGCACCTGTGTGTGGACCATATGCACCATGCTGCCTATTTGCGTGCGCAGGTGCCGGGCTTCCGCCCCGACGGCCGCCGCTACTCGCTGCTGGAGTACCTGCTGCGGGAGACGGAGCAGGTGCGCGCTGCCTTGTTCTCGAGGAATTGCTGGCTGCTTGCAGCAGGTGCTGCTGAGGTGCTTGCTGCAGTGCTGAACTAATTGCTGCGGGAGACGGAGCAGGCGGACGCCTGCTGCTGACTTGCAGGCAGCTTGGGTGCTGCCGCTGCTGCCGCTGTTTCGTGCAAAGCAGCCCATGCCGCTTGTCCACTTGCGCTGTCCTAGGGTGACTGCCCCACCTGCTTCCGTGCCTCATCCTCTTCATGCGCTCCATCCCCCCGCCGCAGGTGCACGGCCGCATCCGGCGCTACACCAGCCCCGATGAGAACGCTTTCTTCCCCGAGGAGCTGCCGCCCCTGGTGCTGCCGCCCATCACATATGAGCAGGTGCGGCCCTCTTGGCTAGTCTAGTCTAGTCTAACAGCTTAGCGCCAGCCCCTGAGGGCCCAACTTCATGAGAGAATGAAATCAAGCACTCATGAATGGCTCCTCCTGGCGGTGTACATGTGTGCCAAGGTTTGGCAAGAAGCGGGAGCGGCGTAGCATTTCACAGGCAGCCTGCCTCTCACCAGCAGCAGCAGCTGCGCATTCACGTGCCGCCCAAACCTGGGATCACTTGCATTCCTGCCCTGCGCCCACTGCCCGCAGGTGCTGTCGTCGTGCGCACGTGTCAACATCAACTCCCAGGTGCTGTCCATGTACCTGGAGCACCTGCTGCCTGAGATTGCGGCCCCGGGGGACGACCACAACTACGGCTCCTCAGCCATGAACGATGTCACCGCGCTGCAGGCGAGTGAATTTGCTGTGTGTTTCGGTATGGATGGTTGTGCACTGTCCGTTTTACGCTACGGCTCCTCGGCCATGAGCGACGTGACCGCGCTGCAGGCAAGCTGCTCAAGCAGCGTGTTCTGATGGTTTGACCCAACTGTGTTGTGAGGGTTGTTGCTTGTTTATCTCCATCCGCCAAGAATGGTGGTGTGCTGCAGGCGTGCTGCCGCACCTGAGATGCACAGGCGTTTTTGGCTGGGCCCGGTGTCTTGTGCGGCCTGTTGCTGGTGGGTGGAAAGTTGTACCTATGCTGGGGGCAGCTGCCATGTTATCAGTCGGTCCCCCTCGCTCCTCCCTCCCCCCACCCGCCAGGCGCTGTCTAAGCGCATCCACTACGGCATGTTTGTGGCGGAGGCAAAGTTCCGCAAGCAGGTGCGGGCTGGTGCAGCGAGCTAGCGTGTAGTGGCCGCTGCAATGGCTGGACGTGTGGCAGCTGCACATGAAACTGCTGGTGCAGCGAGCTACTGTCGGGTGACCCTGCTGCAAGGGCTTGATGTGTGGCAGCTGCACATGAAGCCTGCTGGCGCCCAGTGGGCGGGGAAGATGCTGTGACCTGCCACGAACTCCCGCTGCAACACAAGCGCCACTTGGCACGTTTTTTTCCCTGTGTGCAGACTGCTGAGTACAGCAAGCTCATTTAATGGCGGGTCGTCGGCGCAATCATGCTTTAACGAAACTGTCAACTCCTTGTTTGTGTGCAGACTGCGGAGTACACGGAGCTAATTCGGCGGCGGGACGGCGATGCCATTATGGAGCTGCTGACCGACCGGGCTGTGGAGCTCAAGGTGGGGGGAGAGCCTGATTGTGTCACCTTGGTGTGTTGGTGCTGGTGGGGCCGTGGTCAACTGAAGCGTGGAAGAGGAATGCCGCGTGCCTGCTCAAGCTGTCCCTCCAGCCCATGTCCTCAACCCCCTGCTGCGCACGCTGCTGCCTGTTGCAAGGTCATCGAGCGGGTGCGCCTCAAGGCTGCCACTTTCGGCCAGGACCTGGGCAGCAGCAGCGACGGCAGCGGCGGTGGCGGCAGCAGCAGCTACAAAGTGCGGCCCGAGGTCGTGGCGGCGCTGTATGAGCAGTGGGTCATGCCCCTCACAAAGCAGGTCGAGGTGAGAAGCAGTTGTGGATGGGCTTGGTGGGGCTGCTGCTGGGAGCCCCAGGGTTGATTTGTGTCGCAGTTGCTGTGTGGGCGGGGCGGCGGGCACCTGACTTGGGTTGGATGGGTGCCGGCCAGGAGAAGCGCTGGCTTGGCTGGCTGGCTGGCTGGCCAGCCAGTGGGTGTGGTATTGTTGCCATCAATGAGCTGCCCGTGCCTGCCCAAGCTGCCCCTGGTTTCGTGCCAAGGGAGGCCACTGCAACTGTTGCACCCAATTTTTCCCCTCAGGTCGAGTACCTGCTGCGGCGGCTAGACGGCGAGAGCAGCTGAGCTGCTGTGCGGCTGCACCGGGCTTCCAGCATTTCGTTTCCCGTGTTCCATTTCTTCACTGATTGATCTTAAGACCACACCGATTGACTTGTAACCTAACGCACTAGAGCACTAGAGCAAGACGCTTCAGGCCCAAGGGCAGCGCTCTGCCGCTGCGCCGCCGCTGGGAGCATGTATGCATGCGTGACCTGAGCGGCGCAGGCCGGCATACACCAGTTCACTTTACCACTCTTGAGCCTTCACGCCCGCAAACGCGCAGGCAGCGAGCCGACCGGGAGGGCGGAGCTCTTCACAGGCGGTCTCTCGGCCCTTTGCCGCTTGCAAATATTTGCGGACGCCGCAGTAGCTGCATCGCCGCCGCTGAGCGGCGCCTGGGGGCAGAATGAGGAAGCTCAAGCACCATGAGCACAAGCTGCTCAAGAAGGTGGACTTCTTGCAGGTGAGACGATACATTCAGGGCGCCGCCAAGTCATGAGCAGCGCTGCGACGCCTGCAAGCGGGGCCGCTCTGCCGCCGCTGCCGCCGCCGCTGCCGCCGCCGCTGCTGCCGCTGCCGCCGCCGCTGCCGCCGCCGCTGCTGCCGCTGCTGCTGCCGCTGCGTCTTTCCTTACCGTCCGCCCTGCTGCTGCTCCACTGACGCAGTGGAAGAATGAGCACAACCTGCGGGAGCTGCAGGTGGGTTCAGCACCGTGTGCCAGCTCGCAGCGCCCTGCATGCCAGCCGCCGCGCCACTAGCGCCAGCCGCAGGTTGCAAGGGGGGGGGGGCAGCGTGCAACGGCAAGGCTCTGCTGGCCTGACCTGTGCCTGCGCTGCGATGCATGCCTGGTCCTTGCAGGTGATGCGGCGGTACCACATCACCAACCGCGACGACTATAAGCTGTACAACCGGCTGTGCGGCCAGGTGCGCTCCACACTGTGCACCCGCACCCTGAAGTTGGGCCCTCAAGGACTGGCGCTAAGCTGTCAAGACTAGACTAGACTGTGCACCAGCACCATGCTGAGCAACCGCTGCCCAGGGCTGCACCGATTGCGCATGCCTCCAGCCACGCTCTGCAGTTTTACCCACCCCTCCGCACGTTCATGATCATCCCTTGCTTTTTTGTCCGCCCGCCAGATCACCAAGCTGACCGCCGCCCTTTGCTTACTCCTGTTCTTGTTGCTTATTTTCTGCCCGCCCCCTCAGGTCACCAAGCTGACCGCCACCTGTGTCTCACTCTTCTTATCCCCACCTACTCCGCCCCGCCAGATCACCAAGCTGACCGCCACGCTCAAGCGGCTGGACCCCAAGGACTCGACCCGCATCGAGCTCACCGACCAGCTGCTGAACAAGTGAGGGGCGCTTGAAGGGGCCGCATGTTGAGGGCTTGTCTGGGCAGCTGGAAGCCGGCCGCCGCGAGCCGACCCACCCGCTGATGAACAAGCGAGGCCAGGATTGGATTGCGGACTGGACAGGTCTGGACTGCTGCTGCGCCTTGCCTCGTATTCCCATGTTAATCACACTCCACCTAACCATTTCAGGCTGTACGACATGGGCGCCATCACCACCAAGAAGAGCCTGGTGCAGCTGGAGAAGCTGTCCACCGCTTCCTTCTGCCGCCGGCGACTCTCGGTGATCATGGTGAGGTGGGAGGTGGGGGCTGCTTTGGCATGCTGCTGCTGGCACCACAGTTGCTGCCACCCTGCCGCCTCTAGCCGCCCTACTGAAATAGCGGCGTGCAATCAACTTCTCAGCCAGTTGCTGCGCACCAGCTAACCTCAAGCCCTGCAATGTTGCACCCTGTCCATCTGCCTCTGCAGGTGCGGCTGAAGATGAGCGAGACGCTGCGGGAGGCGTGCACGTTCATTGAGCAGGGACACGTGCGCGTGGGGCCCGACACAGGTGCGGGCGGGCCACCACATGTGGGGCTGCACCACCTACTGGCTGCCATCTGGATGCCAGTGCATTGGCAGCACCAAGTGCAGCGCCCGTCCTCATTGCCCATCCCCAAGTAGATGCATGCTGGTGTGGCTTGCTGCTGTCTCAACCGCTCCCGTTTCTTCACCCCCAATTGCCACCTGCAGTGACGGACCCCGCGTTCCTGGTCACTCGGTCCATGGAGGACTTTGTGACGTGGGTGGACACCTCCAAGATCAAGCGCAAGGTGCAGCGCTACAACGACAAGCTGGTGAGCAGGGAGAAGAACAGGGCAGGGCCATGTTGCCACTTTTGCAGCCCGCACTGCCCTTGCAACGCTGTGTATTGATGCTGCTGTCGAGGGCTGCTGCGGTGGCGATGCAAGGCAGTTGGCTGGCCTGTCGTGCAGGAGCTAAGCCCGTGCATGCTTGCTTTACTGATCCCGGCACTCTGGCTCATGGCTCTCTATGGCGTCCCACCTCTTGCAGGACGACTTCGAGCTGCTTCAAGGGTAGGCCTCAGCCCGAACCGGTGTGCTGTGCACGCATGTCGCCATGGCCACCATTGCGGCGCAGATTGGCTTCCTGCTGTTTACATCCCAGCTTGTATCACCCATGTTCTGGTTCTGCTCTTGCTCCTGCTCCATTTCTTCACGCTTGCTGGTCCCCTGCTCTCCGCTGCTGCTCCGCTCCGCTGCTGCTTACCCGCATACCATTGACCTATCAGCTGCCCCTCAGCCTGACCATTTGTCCATCCTTTGGACTCAACTTGCGTGGCATGACACCACATACCCAGCGTGCCTGGCTCTGTAACAAAACGCTGAGCTGCGGGTTCATTCAAAACAACTTGTGGTGGGCAGCACGCCTCGCAGCACACTGCAGCTCGAAATGCCTTTCTCAGGCTGCGTCATCTGCTGCTGCTACCTGCCGCCACCGCTGCCACTGCTGCTGCCGCTGCTGCCGCCGCTCCTGCTGCTGCCAGGCATGATGAAGGGGAAGGGAGCCACCTCCGCATCGAAAGTCCGCAGCCACTCTGTGTGCGGCTTCTTGGGATCCACTACAGCCATCTGCAATGTGGGGGGAAGAGTGGGAAATGGTGTGTGTGGTTTGCAAGTCAAATCAGTGCAAGACGGCGGTGGTGGATCAAGCGGCAGCAACGACGGTGTGCATGCAGCATGAAGCGAACCAGAGGCACATGCCCCACCCCAGGGGCACACAAGTGTTGCAGCTGACCTGGAAGGAGCCGCGCATGGAGCCGCCGGGCGTCTCCAGGTCTGTGCCGCTGTAGTACTGCACGAGTGGTGTGGAACAGCGGGGCGGCAGCAGGTGGCTGGGGCATGGCATGCAGCATGGCGCTGGGGCATGGCCAACAGCATGGAGCTGGAGACTGAAGGGCACACAATCAGCAGCAGACCCCAGACGCTGCCCTTCAAATAGGAAGCTCGGCTTGTTGCACTTGGAGTCTGCCCACACATGCACACCCACACACCAGCCGACCAGCCCACCTGGAAGCAGTCCCCCGGCTTGATGAGCGGGGTGCAGCCGACCACGCCTCGCGAGCCCTTGGGAACCTGCAGCAAGGGCAGCAGAGTGAGGGAGGCACGAGGAGGACAGCTGGTCAACAGGCTGACGCGATACTGCATGAAGAGGGCAGCTGGTCACAGAGGCTGAGGCGATGCTGCGCGAATGTGCTGCGGCATGGCGCTGGGAGGGCAGCTCAGCTAGCTGGTGAACGCACCTCTGCCACGACCGTGCCCTGAGGGTCGCTGATGATCCAGTGCCGCGCCAGCAGCTGCACTGTCTCGCTCCTGCGGCAGGGTCCAAGGAAAATAGTGAACGTGTTGGAAGGAAGCAAGGGTTAGTGTGGTGGGTCGCAAATAGCCGAGTCCCCAGACGCAATGCGAGCAACGAGTGCATGTGGGCATGGCAACAAGCAACATGTGCAGCACAGAGCACGGCGTGCAGTTTCACGGTGCATGAAAGGACAGCAATGCAACGCGTGCCCTCAGATGTTTGTGAGTCTCCACTCGCAAGCCACTTGACTGCCCAGGCGGCCATCGGCCGGCCATGTTGCACAGGCATGAGCTTGTGCAACGTGGCGGCCGTAGCGCTTGGCCCGGGGGCAGCTCGGGTCAGCAGTACCTGTTTCTGGCTGTCCTCACAGGGCGCATTCGATTGAACAGCGTGCAGTGTGCAACGTGCAGCGTGCAAGCGGTGTAGCGTAAAGCATGCAACGTGCAGCATGCAAGTTGGGCGTGACCAACTGTGGCTGATTCTGGAGAGCGAGGAGCAGGGCAGCGACAGCACGCAGCCAAGTGCATCGGCAAGCCGTGGTTGCAGCTCCTCCCACGTACCCCACGTTGGAGACACGGATGCGGTACGTCCAGTAGTGCTTCTCTGGCGCCCCGCTGTCGTCCTCATCGTAAAGTGGGTCCAAGTCAGCCTGGCTGCCCATGTGCGCCGTGGACACCTGGGGCAGGCGGGCGGCAGGGGCTGGGGGGTCAGCGCGCGTGTGGCAGGTGGGCGGCAGCTGGTAGCAGGCTACAGGGGTGCTAGTTTTCAGCGCACCACCAGCACGGGCAGCAAATTGCAGCTGTGCAACACACCCGCACCTCCACGTGCACGCCCTCTGTTGTGCAGCTTGACGTGGCCTCGTCCAGCGCCACCTGATCGGCCAGCAGCCGCAGGCTCTCAAACGCCTGCAGCACACAGCAGGACAAGGACAAGGGAGGGCAAGGGGTGGTGGATAGGCAGGGCCGCAACCAGCAGCCACCGGCTTTCAGATGCCTTGCAGCAGGTGGCGGCAGCATATAGCAGTCCACTGCGGAGTTGAAGCACAACACTGCACAACACTCCACAAGCCGCTCGCCTGGTCTAGCTGCCGGGCGCGGCCGCCTTCCGCAGGGGGTGGTGCACGGAAGGCTCGGCGAATGAGCTCCCGCAGCTGCGGGGGGGTCAGCACGCCGCTGGTGGCGTCCTGCAGGGCAGGGAACGAGGACCAGAATGCATACAGGCACGTCCCGTCGCACCGATTTTTGTGAGCGGCATATGCTGCCACCGAGCATGGCTGGGCTTGCCCTGCCACGAGCCGCACTACACCACGCCACACCTGCCCTCGCCACAGCAAGCCCACCTGCGCTGCCCAGGGCACTAGCCGTTTGAAGGACTGCAGGTAAAACTCGTCCCGGGGCGGCGCCCACTCGTGCTGCGGCCCGCCCATCCACGCTTCTGCAACAGTACAACCAGAAAAGCAAACTCAGGCAATACTTGGGTGCCTGCGCTGGCGGCAACTGCAGGCAGTGCAAGCCGCGCAATGCCTGCTGCTACTGCAGTAGTGCAGAAGCAGCCGCAGTTCGGAGCCTGAGCCTCAACAGCTGGCCGCCCAAACCAGCCAGCCGCACCTAGGTTGACGGGCGCACGGATGGGCAGCTCCTGCAGGCCCTGCCGCTCCAGCGCACGCGCCTGGCGCAGGAACAACCGGTACAGCGTACGCACCGTCTTGGAGGACATTGGGACGCCAACCTGGCGGCAGGGTGGGGAGTGAGGAAAGGAGGGCCGTTGCAGCAGCGGGCAGCGGCAGCAGCGACCGTGGCGGCGGCGGCAGCGGCGGCGGCAGCGTGCTGGGAGGCACCCACGCCCAGCGCAGCTGATCACGATGCACCCTGACCTCGATGCAGCTGTGTCACTTCGCCCGAGCGGCGGCAAGGGTCTGGTGGGCTCGCTGGGTTTGCTGTCCTTCTCTAAGGCTGCGCAAAACCCCAACCGTTGTGTTTGGACGATTCTCCACAACACGTGGGTGCCATCTGCATCCCGATCAAAGTCCATTGGCGCTCTTGCCAGCCCATGCAAACGAGGCCCAAGAGCGGCTGCCCTGGAGACGAATTGACTGTGTGCATGTCAATCATCGGTGAAATCGTAATGTTTGACGAGGCGGCATGGCGCGTGGAGGAGACAGCGGAGTTTATTTGCGAGCGGCGCTACGCAGCGGTGGCCCTGCAGCTGCCAGACGAGCTGCTTTACCATGCGGCGGACCTCAGCAGCGCACTGAATAAATCATGCGCCGCCAAGGGCCACGCAGCGCAGGTGGGCCGCCGCCGCCGCCGCCGCCGCTGCCGCCGCTCAAGGCTCGCCCCCGCTGCTACTCCCGCTGAAGTCCCACCTTTCCAAAACATGCAGATTTACATCCTGGCAGACACCACCTACAACAGCCTGAGCGTGGATGAGGTGGCTGCAGCGCACATTGGCGCCGACTGCATTGTAAGTTGCAGGCAGGCTGGGCTGGGCTGCTGCCATGCTGAGCTGTTAGCCAGCACTGAGCTGCTCTCCATCAGCACAAGACTTACGTGATGAGTTGAATATCTGAAAATTCTGCTTCTTCCCCGCTTTCCCTCCCCCCTCAGGTGCACTACGGCCGCGCCTCTCTCACCAAGCTGTCCCGCCTGCCGGCCTTCTTTGTGTTCCCGGAGCAGCAGCTCAACGTGCCCGCCGCTGCCGCCTGCCTGGCAGGCAGCAGCTTGCTGGCAAGCGCCAGCAGCAGCAGCGATGATAGCAGTGAGGAAGGCAGCCGGGTGCTCGTGTTTCTGGACCAGCCACTGCTGCATCAGCTGCAGGCGTTTGAAGCGGCCCTGCGGCTAGAAGTGGAACAGCGGCATGGGGCAGTAGCGGCGCAGCGGCTGGTGCTCCCATCCGTGCCACGGCAGCACATGGAGCCCGAGCAGCCAGCAGGCCAGGCGCAGCAGGCACAGCAGACGTCGCCACTGCAGCAGGCAGCATGCTGTGGTGGAGGCAGCTGCGGCGCTGCCCAGCCAGCTGAGCAGCCAGCAGCCTGCGGCCAGGCGTGCCCCTGCAGCAGCACAGCAGCCAGGCCGCCGGTACAGCTGCCGGCTGCCAGCCGCGCAGCAGATGGCGAAGCAAGCAGCTCAGCAGCTCCCGGCAGCAGCGTCGCAGAGGACGGCAGCAGCCGGCACAGCCTGGCTGGCTATGAGTGGCAGCTGCCTGCAGGGGTGGCGGTGCAGGACTGTGGGCTGGTATGGGTGGGTGCGCCAGATGTGCCAGCCCTGCTGCAGCTGCAGCTGACCTACAGCGCCTGCCCTTGGGCCATGCTCGACCCTTCGCTGCTGCCTGCTGCGGCCGGCGGCAGCGGCGATGCGGCGCCCGAGGATGCTGCATCAGCAACAGCAGCAGAAGCAGCAGCAGCAGCAGAGTGCGGCGCCCTGACGGAGGGGCTGCCTCTGGAGATCAGCAGGGCGCTGCGGCGGCGCTACTTTTTGGTGGAGAAGGCTCGGGATGCCAACATCGTGGGCATTCTGGTGAGGCCCTTGGGCCGGCGTGTGGTTGAGTGAGTGAGTGGATTGCTGCGTGCACAACCTCTCTGTGCGGGACTGAGGGCATCACAGGAAACAGGCATGCTGGCTCTGTGCGCTGGCCATGTGCAAGAATGTGACCAACAGGTCTGCTGTCTGCTGCCTCACATCTCACCTCCGTTCTCCAACCAGCTGCCCCTTGCCCCAACCCCCTCCGCCTCAGGTGGGCACCCTGGGTGCCGCAGGGTATGCTGATGCGGTGCAGCGACTGCGCCGCGCGGCGGCGGCAGCCGGCAAGAAGACGTATACGCTGCTGGTGGGGAAGCCCTCCCCCGCCAAGCTGGCCAACTTTCCCGAGATTGAGGTGAGTGGGGCATGTTGGGAATGCTCCGATGCAATGGTTAGCTGTGGTGGCTGACGACGTGCTCGTGCGGTTGCAAACAGACCTGCCTCCCACCCGCCTCCCTGCATCCCTGCCTCCCATCAAGCAGGGCTTCTGGCCCATTCCACGCTCATCCTTGCATCTGCCACTCGTCTAGACAAGGACCTGCTCCCTGCTGGCCTCCCCCTGCCCCTCTTCTGTCGTGCAGGTGTTTGTGCTGGTGGCCGACCCGCAGGGCCAGATCCTGGACAGCAATGACTATCTGGCCCCAATGCACTTTTCAACTTCACGCCTCTGCCTCTCCTACTCTCACATTCGCAGGTGTTTGTGCTGGTGGCCGACCCACAGGGCCAGATCCTGGACAGCAAGAACTATCTGGCCCCGCTCATCACCCCGCACGAGGCGCTGCTGGCGTTTGACGCTGTGGAGGGCGCCAGCCAGTGGGACGCTGCCAAATATCGCCTGGACTTCGATGAAGTGCTGGAGGCGGAGGGGCTGGGAGAGGTGAGGGGGTGCTGGAGTCCAGTTTAACGCTGGCTGAAGGGCGCCAGCCAGTGGGATGCCTCCAAGTGCTGGAGGCGGAGGGACTGGGAGAGGTGAGGGGGTGGTGGAGTGACGGGGCTGATGCAGAGTTGTGTGGGATGTGAGAGTAAGCAGAGTTGAGGGGCCGAGACAGGTTGGGGGCTGGGAGAGGCGAGGCTGGCGAGGCTGGTCTGAACTTGGGCCGGTTGGAAGCTGCTGGTGTTGCAGCTTTGCAGCACAGGTGCCAGTGGCTCAGCCTGCTTTCTAACAGGCTGTTCACCACCTCCCTGCCCTGCCCACTCCCATCACACTGCTCACAGGATGCGCCGCCACCTGGCAGCCGCCGCCAGGAGCCTCGTTTCTCCTTTGTCAGCGGCGGCTACACGGGAGGAAACCTCACCTCCCTGTCTGATTCGGAGGATGAGGAGGGGGGCAGCGGCGAGGGAAGCACAGCGACGGCAGACCACAGCATGGCGCTGGCACTGCACGCGCAGCAGGCGCTTCAAATCACGGCAGCGCCTGCCGGGCGCTCAGACCTGGTGGAAGCTCGCTCGGCAGCCGACTACCTCCTGCACAAGCGCAGCTGGCAGGGAGTGGAGACGCCGCTGACGGGCGCGGCACCGGCGCCGGTGGTGGCGGCAGCAGAGGGGCGGGCCGGGCGGGCGGCGGGGTACGCGCAGGAGGGGCCTGGCCAGCGGGTGATGCCTGAGGAGCAGCAGTGAACGTGTGAACCTGGGAGCAGCGCTGCGCCTCCTGGCCATAACTATGCGGTTCTGCTGCTTGCTTCCCCATTCTGCTTTGAACTTCAGTCTAAAAATGAGTTACATTGTGGCCTAGCTAATTAACGTCTGAGTGGGAACAAATCACAGTTCGGATTGGAAATTGAATAAGAAAAGAATACATCTAGTCTGCTGCGGGTCCCGCTCCTGCCGCTGTGCTGCCTGCTCCTAGAGGTTTTGTGGCTGGGGGGACCGTGAGCTGCAAGCGGTGGGCTGTACCTCACTTCTTCATCTCTGAGGCGCCTGTGGTGCGTCGGGTGGGCCAGCGGGCAATACCCGCCCCACGGCACAGCTGCCTGAACTTGGCGGTTGACACACCCAGGACCGCTGCTGCTTCAGGGGCAGTCAGGTGCATCAGCTCCTGGATGCGTTTCGCCACCGCCGCCTGCTGCACGTGCTGCTGCAAGCTGGCGCCTCGCCCGCCCTGGCGCTTGCCAGACCGGCTGCTGCGCCCAGAGCTGCTGGGTGCCGCGCTGCTGCGGCTGCTGCGGCTGCTGCGGCTGGAGCGGCTGCTGGTGGTCTCCTCATCGCTGTCGTCGCTGTCCACCGCCCTGCAGGGAGGTTGGGAGGCGGGCAGGAGGCAGGGGTTGGTTTGCGCCCAGTGGGTGAAGACAGGGGTACTTGCTTGGGCACAGGATGCCTGCCATTTTTGCTGCATGCGTAAGGACAGGCATGCCACCCACACCAGCACCCAGCTTCCGTCCACACCCCAACACCTCCACACACCCCGCCCAGCACCCAGCTGCTCACATGTCCTCCTCGTCCTCGTCCGACTCTGAGTCCCAGTCGCCACCGCCGCCCTCTTCCTCCTCCTCCTCGTCGCTCCAGTGGAACTCCTCGCTCTGCTCACGCTGGCGGCGCGAGCGCTGCGACCGCTCCAGCGGCTGCGCCGCCGGCAAGCCGCCCGACAGCGGGGCGTGGGCGTGGCGCGCCGCCAGAGAGCTGCCGGCTGAGTAGTGGGTGCTGGCGAAGGCAGAGCGTGGAGAGGGCTCGGCTGCCGCTGCTGCAAACGCGGCCTGCACAGCGGCTGCCGCGGCAGCCTGGCTTGCAGGTGGCGCCAGGTGGCTGCTCAGGGGCGGCTGCCCTGGCGCCTCGGCCACCTGCCGCGGCTTGTGCGGCAGGCCAAACTGTGCTTGAGGTATGTCAAAGGGCACTGCCGTGCCGCGAGCAAATAGGTGGTATTGCTGGGGGTTGGCTGCGCTGGCTGGCACCGGCACCTTGGCAGGGGTGGCCGCCGCGTGCGGTGGCTGCAGCTGCCGCACGTCCTGCAGCTGCACAGGTGAGGGGCCGCTGGCTGGGCGCCGCAGGTCCCAGGGGTGCACCGGAGGAGAGGTGGCGCCGCCGCCAGCAGCAAACAGTACTGCCTCGCGCGCTACTGCTGCTGTGGCCGCCGCCAGGCCCGCCTTGCCTGAGCCGTCGCCGTCGGCACGCGTCAGCGCCAGGGTGCGCTCAGCACCCACCGACGGTGCGCCGGCTGCTGGCCCTGCCGCCGCTGGTCCTGCCACTGCCACTGCCGCTGCGCTGTTGGTGGGCTGCACCGCTGGCTGGCTGCCCCAGAGCGGGTGGCGGGGCGGCAGGGAGGGGCCGCCAAAGTCGTGGAAAGCCGGGGAGGGCAGGGCAGCGGGTCGCACCAGGCCAGTCTCCATTCCAGCGCTTGCGGCAGGCAGTGCAGCGGGTGTGCTGCTGGGTGCTGACCAAACGCCCGCTGCCCCCACCTCAGGCTGCAGCTGGGGCAGGCTGAGCAGCGGTGAGAGCGCCATGGCCGCCAGCCACCGCGCCTCGCTGTTGGGTGCTGCCGGGTGGGTGCTCGCCGGCGGCGGCGCTGGTGTCGGCGCAGGCTGCTGCTGCTGCTGCTGCTGCTGCTGCTGCTGCTGCTGCTGCTGCTGCGTATCGCTGGGTCCAGCTGGCTGCGGCAGCGGGTCTGCCTGATCCTCCTCCTCCTCGTCCTCGGTCAGCAGCTCGTCGTCCGACGACGAGTCCGCCGCCGCCGCCGCGAAGCCCGGTGGCGGCCGGGCAGCCCGCGGCGGCCGGCCTGCGGCCTTCTGCTGCCTCCCACGCGGCTCAGGCCCGCCCTGCCGGCCCGCCCGCGGGGCCCGAATGGTCCGGTGGCGCAGGCGCATTTGGAGGTCGTAAGAGGTCTACAGGCCCGCGGGTGAAGACCTGAGAGTCCTGTGAAAGTCGGGAGAAGCGTCCGAGGGCTCTGAAGCGAGGCCAGACCACGAGCCGCGTCGCCGCCGCCCATGCGAGCGCTCGTGCAGATGCGGCGCAATTATGATGGCTCTGCGGCTGCTACTTGCAATTGTGTTCTCAGCCAGCAAGGCTTGGAAGGCTGTCTGTACAGCATGTCGTCCTTTCCAGGCGGTGAGCCCCACGCCTGCAGCTATAGCGCCGGCACCCAGCGGCACCCAGTGCCGACGGACGGAACCGAGCGCCTGTCCACGGCCTTTTCGTAGGCAGGCCGGCGGCTATGCATGCCAAACTCAAACGGCAGAACATCGTGGGTCATGCTGAAGTGGGCTCTTCCCTCAGCACCATGCGCATCCACCACTATGGCCGGCACCAGTCGCACACATGGCCGACCCCGCTGCGCCGCGCTGCAGCACATGGGCTGGTACGGCGGCGCAGCGTGCGCCCCGCCAATTGACAGCGCAAGGCTACAGGGACTGCTAGCGGCGAGGGAGGGCCGCCAAAAGGCCAATGGGCGCCAGGGCGCTCCTGCAGGCCGCCGCCCTGCTGCTTTTGCTGGCGCCGGCGGCCTGGGCGACTCCCAGCAGCGACGATGCACCGCTGGGCAAGCTCGGCAACGGCGCCTGCACGCCCCAGCAGGTGTGCAAGGGGGGGAGGTTGTTGTGGTGCTCGCCATCTCCGCTGTGCAGTGCTGGGCGCCTGCAACCCCGCTCATCCTGGCCGCTTCTCGTCATCACACGCTGCGCCGGCGGGATGCCGCTGCGTCCTGGCGCCGCCGCTGTTGCCGCTCACCGCCCACTGCTCCCACCCCTGGCAGGGCGCCGACTCGTTCGGCATCTTTTACGCCTCTGATGCCGACCCAGTGCAGCTGCGTCCCATCGACCTGCTGCGTGCGGATGCCGGCAGCGCCACGCCAGTCGCAAACCCGGTGCTCACGCCCGCCCAGCTGGGCGTGGCGGCCATAGCCGAGCCTCAGTTGCTCGCTATGGAAGCCCCCGTCCCGCGGCTGTTCATGTTCTTTGCGGCGCTACCATGCGGCGATGCCGCGGAGTGGGGCATCGCTGCCGTGCGCAGCGACGACGGCGGGCTGAGCTGGCAGGCGCCGGCCTGGGTGCTGCGGGAGCCGGGCACCCACCTGCGTGCGCCCGTCATGTTTGGGCATAACGACCACGTGAGCTGATGCTGATATTAGTAGGCGAAGCCCGGCGCCGGTCTGTCAATGCTGCATTTACCGACGGCTTGATCAAGCTGCTTGGTGCAGGGCACTCCCAGTTGTTTGCTCCCAATCCACTACCGCACCATCACCCCCACATGGCCGCTGCCCGGCCCGCCTTACCCTGCACATTGCCTCTGCCTGCTCCCACCCCCTTGCTTTGCAGTGGTACATGGTGCCCCAGATCCCGGCAGAAGAGGGTGAGGTGTGGCTGTACAAGGCCAGCCCTTCTTCCTTCCCCCGGGGCTTCAAGTTCCACCGGGTGCGGAGCAGCGGGGCCGCCGGCAGGCACCTAATGCAGCCGCTGGGCATTTGCTGCTGCATTTGCCTGGGCGCCGCATGCACAGAGGCCCGCACCATGGCTGAAGCAGCACAGCATGGTTGCTGCGACATGATGCTCTGCATGCCTGCCACTGTGCTGTTCGAGTTTTGCTCGCCTTCCGCAGGTGCTGTGGAAGGAAGCGCTGGCGGGCGTGAACATTGTGCGCCACAACCACAAGTGGTGGCTGGTGGGCAGCGCTGCCACGGGCAGTGGCCACGGTGCGTGCGACAGCATTAGCTGCGGCGTGCTGCCTGTGCTCCTGCCTAGTCGTCATGCCGCGTGCCATTCACCCTGCCCAGCGTTGCGTCAGCCGCCTGCCTGGGTAACATGCAGCATGTGCTAAATTTCTCATCCCTACCTCTTCCCTGCAGGCGGCCAGGACCACCAGCTGCGCCTGCTCAAGTCCAAGTCGCCGCTGGGCCCCTGGGAGCCGCACCTGGGGGGCCTGCTGGCCGCGGAGAATGCGCTGACCATGGGCGCCATGTTCAAGTGGAAGAACAGCCTGCACCGGCTGGGGCGGGCGTGCCGCGCCGGCCAGTGCGGCGGCGTGGAGGTGAACCAGGTGGGTGGCTGTGGGCAGGGGGCAGTGGGGCCAGTGGGGATGAATGCAGCAGCAGCTTACAGGGCAGGGATTGGTGCAGCAGCAGTTTGCAGGGCTGGGCAGTCCTGGCGTGGAACCGGGCTGCATCAAGCTGCCCGCCGCCTGCCCATCGCATCGGCACCCGAGCGCCGGCTGGTCTCTCATCTCGCCGCCGGCTGCTCATGGGCAAACCAAGGTGCAGTTTGCGCCCCAGCTGACCTGCGCTGCTTGTCCCACCCTCCCAACCTACATGCTCCACTTGCAGATGTTCATTTCGGAGGAGGCTTACGAGCAGGACACACTGCAGATCGACCTGGGGCGCCCGCTGTGGCGGCAGCAGGCGCGCTGGGACGGCGCGGGGTGGACCCACCTGGCCGTCGCCAAGCGCAACGACGGCGTGTACATCGCAGGTGCGTGTTCATGAGCTGTGAAGTGGGAGGTGTGAGATGGGGGATGGGAGGCATGCCATGCAGGGGTGCTGCCGATGCATGCGCCACAATTGAACCCGTGGGTCACTGCTGCACCGAATTCCAGACCACAATCAAACTCTGCCCCCTGTCCCCCACTCTGCAGCCCTGGCGGCCAGCCGACTGCCGCCGGCGGATCCGCAGCTGCCCGGCCAGCTGCTGGCTGCCATCCGGTGCTTCAAAGCGCTGGCCGCCGCAGCCATTGCAGTGCTGCTCCTGACGGGGGCGGCCCGCGTGCGTCCGCTGCGCAGCCTGCTGCTGCGCCTGCCGGGCGGGCGGCGTTCGGTGGCATGGGCGGTGCGGCAGCCTGGCGGCCGGCGATCTAAGGTGGATGAGACGCCACCTTCCTCACCTGCACTCAAACAGGCGGGGCCCATGCTCAGGCTGCTGGTGCAGGCAGACCAGGGCAACAGCCCGCGGGCGCTGGCGGCGGCAGCGGCAGCCCATGGCACCTTGGCCGGCATGCGGCCTCGCTCGTCTGGTGGGCTGGCCCGCAGCCGCAGCACCAGCGGCAGCAGCAGTCCAGGCAGCGAGCTGGGCCCTCCACTCGCCGGCGCGGCCCGCGGCGGCAGCACAGCCTGGCGCCGCCTGCGCCGCCACCTGCCGCGGTGGCAGCCCGCGCTGGCGGCGGCCGCCCTGGCTGTTGCGCTGGTGGGCGTGTGGGGCTGCCGCACTGCGCTGCGTGTGGCGGAGCCCTTCTGGGTGCAGCCGCAGCCGGTGCCAGTGGGCGGGCAGTACAGCAAGTTCACGCTCATGGTCATGAGCTATGATCAGCGGCTGCGGGAGCTGCAGTGGTATGTGCGCCACTACAGCCAGTGCCCCTCCGTCGGTGAGTGCTGCTGGCTGAGGGGCAGGGTAGGTCAGTGCTGCTGAACCTGCCGAGCTGCTGTTCTTTTATGTGTCATGGCCGCAAATGCGCATGCAAAATCTGGCAGATTGTGAACTGCAGGCCTGGACGTGGCTCTTAAAAGCAGTTGACCAACCCCGCCTTCCATCACCCAAAACTCTGCAGGGGAGATACTGGTGGTGTGGAACCGGGGGCCGCCGCCGCACCCGCGCGCCGCGTTTGACAGCGCGGTGCCGGTGCGGGTGCGCGTGGAGCCCCAGAACTCGATGAACAACCGCTTCAAGCCGGACGCGGGCATCAAGTTCAGGTGCGGGCTGGTGGGTTGGATAAGAGTTGTTGATGGCACTCCTGTGTCTGGGTTGCTGCTTCGCCCTGGGTGGCGAGACAGGTTGCGGGCGGCTGGGTGGGCAGGTGCAAGCCAAGCAAGTCGCACATCAGTCTGTGCTCAGGGCCCCGGCTGACAAAAAACCTTGCCTACCCCGTCTCTCCACCCACCAGGGCGGTGCTGTCGCTGGACGACGACATCCTGCTGCCCTGCACCGATGTGGAGCGCGCGTTTGCGCTGTGGCGCGCCTCCCCGCGCCAGCTGGTGGGCTGGTACCCCCGCCTGCTGCAGCCCGCGGGTGGCAAGGACGCGCAGGGCCCGCCGGTGTACCAGTTTGAGCCCGCGGTGTTCAAACAGGTGGGTGATGAGGGTGGGGCGTGGTGCCGGTTTGAAGCCCCGCTTGTTTGGTCAGGTTGCATGCACCTAATCGCTGTAGTTGGCTCAGCCCCTCTTCACGCCACACAGCTTGCCGCTGCTTGGCCGTCCTGGCCGGGCACTGCTGCTGCTGACGCAGGGCATGGTGAACATGCTGGCGCAGTGCGCTGCAAAATAACCCAGCTGTGAACCCATCGCTCGCTCCTCCCGTCCATCATCCTTGCTCCTGTTGATTGGTTGCTCCTGTCCATTGCCCTCCAACGCCTGCAGGGCCGGTACAGCGCGATCCTGGCGGGCGCCGCATTCATGGACAGCGCCGCCCTGTTTTCCGCCTACTGGTCGCCAGCGCTGGCGCCCGCCCGCGCCTTGGTGGACGAGGTGCGCTGGGTGCTCAGGCAGCTGTGTGGGGTGCTTGTGCTTGTGTGCGTGATGTGAAGGATTAGGGCCCCTGCCCTGGTGCACGAGGTGCGCTGGGGGAGGTGCTGGAATTGCTTAGGGCCGTCTCGCACAATGTCGGTTGTGAGCCAGAGGGACGGTGGCAGCAAGCAGACAGACGGGAGTGGAGCACTACCACACGGCTGCTGATGTTTGTGTGTGTAATGCTGATGGATGTAGGCACCCAAGCTGCTGTGGCCACACCAGGCGTGTGGCCTGCTCAAAAATTACAACAACAAAAACACCCTACACCGCTCCAGCTGGCCAACAGCCACCTGCTTTTCATGCCGCTCCCGTCATTTCCGCAGGTCTTCAACTGCGACGACCTGCTCATGAATTTTGTGGCCGCCAACCTGACTCGTGCCGAGGCGCGGGCAGCTGCCGCCGAGGCAGGGCAGGCACAGAGCACAGAGGGGCCTGGCAGCGACTGCGGCCCGCCGGCGGTGCGCCTGGTGCGCCCGCAGCGGCGCCTCGACCTCAGCAGGCTCAGCGGCGTGGGTGAGTGCTGGCCGGAGGGTGGTTTAGAGCCGCAGGTGTTGCCGGTTTGATGCAAATTCGCAGAAATGCATGCTTGGGGATGCATGCCGTGCCCACCACCCCCAATCCTGGTGCCGTGCTGCTTGCTGGTTCCTTAGCTGCCGCTGCCTGTCGATCCCACCTGCCCACACTCACTCACAACCCACCCCCCGCCTCCACAACAGGCATCAGCCACAACCAGCGGCGCTTCAAGGCCGCCGCCGACCGCTGCCTGGCGGAGTTCGACCGGCTGTTTGGCGGCTCGCCGCTGCAGTCGCGGCCGCTGGAGCCGGGCTACGGCCCGCCGCCGCGCTGCGCCCTGCTCCACTTTGACTGCATGTACCTCGAGTGAGGGGCTGGCCCGGCAGGCGCAGCACTGGACTACCACTACATTGGCGGTGGGCAGCCTGACGCACCGCCTGGGGAGTGTTTGCGCGCGTGGCGCATTGGCCCGCAGCACAGGCACTGACTTGTCGCTCACATTGTGCTTGAATGGCCCTCAATTCCGGCCGATTACCCCTAGGTGTTAGATACAGCAGGCTTTCCCACCCATTCGCTCTAGCAGCAGGGCCGCGTAGCAAGCCGGCAGTGACTTGATTGGCCCAGTCGCTGCCTGCCTGCACCGAGCCAGCTCCCATCGCACACTCATGTTAGCTGCCGTCCTCTCTCCCATCCCCCATTGATGCCCCTTCGTCCTCTCCCCACTCCCCTTTGGTTGTTCCTTCCTTCTGGTGCAACAAATTGTAGTTACAAACGGATGCGAGAACAACAGGAGAGGAATGGGCAGTAGAGGAGAATACCAGGACGGGAGAACCCAGGAGAGCAACGGACAGCCAAGAGTGGCTCAACCGGTGTGTCCAAGCCTTGGTTATACTTTACTGCAGGCGCACAGCCGCCACCAAGTGTGCCGCCAGCCCGGGGCTTGCAGTCTACACCAGCGCAGGCTGCCCACCTCTGCCAAGTTGCAGAGGGCCCAAGCCTGCGTCACAAGGGTGCGATGGGCAGGGGGAATGGCGGCATGGTGAGCTCCGGGGGTGCTCAGATGCATGCGTCAAGCTGATTGGGAACAGGTGCGCAGGCTCGTTTCCCCCTTGCGCCCAACATCGGCTGGACACAGGCTTGGCCACTGGGCAAGCGCTTCAATGCACCACCGCCTACGGTGTGCAAAGCGAGGGCCACAGCAGCCTACCTTCCCAGCTGTAGTGGATGCCAGTGCCAGGCGCCTAATCCTGAGCCTGCGGTTGTGCTGCACCGCCGCCCTTCAGCGCCGCAATCGTCTTTGCCTGGCTGTTCAACTGCTTGCGCATGTTTGCTTCACGCCGCCGGCTGGCTGCTGCCGCCGCCTCTGCAGCCACCGCCCTGGCCTTGAGCGCTGCTGCCTCCTCCATGTGGGCTGCCTCGCGGCGGTCCGCAGCCGCCAAGCACTCGGCCACCACACGCTGCGTCTCCACCAGCTGAGTCACCAGGTCCGTCAGCTGCTGCTCCCGCTGCCGCAGGCGCTGCACCTCCTCCCTGGCCGACTCCAGTGCAGCGTGCGCATCAAAGCCCGCCGCCGCCCCCGCCGCCATCTCTGCTGCCGACTGAATGTCACGCGTCAGCTTGGCCTGCTGCCGCGCGATGCGCTTGCTGCTGGGGGACGGCGCCGGCCCGGGGTGCTGCCGGCGCCCGCCCTCGCCGCCGGCCGCCGCCGTGGCGCTGATGGCGGCGCAGCCGCGCGGCCGCTGCGCTCCTGCTGACAGTGCTGCCGGCAGGTGCGGCAGGGTGCGGCTGAAGAGCTGCATTGCGGCAACTGCCGCGCGCTGTCGCCTGCTTTCAGTGGCGGGGGCGTTCTCAGCAGCACTGAAAGAGCGTAGAACATCGAATTGATTGGCACAATGGTTGAAAATGGAGGCTCGAAAAGAACCCTTGCTGCTGCATCTCAAAGGCCAGGCAGAGCCAGGCACCGCGCTGCATCACGCATGCACATCGCTCATCCCCCCACACACGCACCCAGCCCTCTGGTGCCACTCCCGCTGCAAACCCCAGCCACATGGTGCTGCCCGTCTCCCTTGCTCGGGCACTGCTCGGGCAACCCCCCCGTCCTCCTGGAAACTGCAGCGCGCCGGCCGCCACACCAGGCGGGCAGCCCCGAGGCGCGGGCGCTGCGCGGTGACACTGGCGGCAGCTGTGCAGCCGCCGACCGGCGGCGGCGGCAGCGAGCGCTACGCGTACGGCGAGGGGCCTGCGGCGCGAGCCTATGATATGGAGGTGGCAGCTTTTGGCTACGCCAGCGAAGAGGCGTTCGATGCCTGGATGGCTGAGCTGGACCAGCAGATGGCCGAGGTGGACGCAGATATCGCCGGGTTCCCGAGCCAGCTTGAGGCCTCTGACCCAGAGGCCGCTGCCAGGCTAGCCGCCCCTGTGCCCACAAGCGAAGCCAACGGCACAGCGCAGCCACCAGCACTTTCCCCGTCCAGCCCGCCAGCTGCCGCGTGGCCGCCACCGCCAGCCGACATGGTGCCCGCAGCCGCCTGCGCGCGCTCAGCCGCGGCGGCGGCGGCGGCTGCCCCAGCAGTTGCCTTTGCCAGCGCTGCCGCCGGGCACGAGGCAGCGGCCGAGGCAGCGCAGGCGGCCGCCGCTAGCCAGCCGGCCACGGCCATGGCCCGGGCAGGCGAGGAGTGGATGCGGGCGGCTGCGGCGTGGCGCTCGGCGTACAACGCTCTGGCTGTGGCGCGACAGGCGCAGCCCGGGCTGGCGGCAGTTGTGGAAGCGGAGGCCGCGCTGCAGGCCGCTGAGCAGTTCAAGCGGCAGCGCCGGGACGTGTGCAGCTGAATGGGACAGGGCATGTGCAGCGCCGCCCAACCAGGTAGCCTGCCTGCATGAGCGCAGCTGGGTGGATGTGGCTGCCGGGCTGCGTGATGCGATGTGAAGCCGCATCGTGCGCGCGCTGCCATTGACGGCCAGCCAGCTGAGTTGCCGCTGATGCATGTATGCCCTCCCCTCCCCCGCTCCACCCCTGCTGCAGTATGAGAACAAGCTGCCGCAGGCAGGCTTTCAGGGCCGCGAGCTCGAGCAGGGCTTACTAAGTAGTATCGATGCCACAGCGCTCGCGGGGGCGCAGGGACGCAGGCAGGCAGGCAGGCACATTTGGCCGGCGCATGTTGCTGCCACTGCATGTTGTCGAGCTGCTGTTGTGTGGCACAGCAACCCAATGGGCGCATGTAACGCCCCTCACTCACAGCAGCTGGCTGCAGTTGGCTGCATTTGGTTTTACAAACGGATAGGAGAAATCAGGAGAGGAATAGACAAAGTGCAAAGAATGGAGACAGATAGACGGGATGGGGATGGCAGGAACACGCATAGCAGGGGCAACAGATCATGCATATCGCTCGCAATGACTGAAGGAGGAGGAAGTGGCTGCCAAGGAACTAAACAAAGTGGAATGCAGATGCAGGTCGCTGCCTAAGACTCTGTGCTTGTGCAAGCTGGCTGAACAAGGCTGCCGTGTGGCACATCCTGCCGCTCACGAGCTGCTCTTCTTGGAGCTGCCGCTGGCGGGCTCGGCGCACACAAAGGTCACGGTGGGCTTCAGGCTGTCAAGGCTGACCTGCAGGTAGAAAACAAAATGTTGGGTGTGCATGTGGGGTGAGGGCAGAGGCACTCGGAGCTGGGGCTGCTGCTGCACAATTGGGGCAGCCGCATCTGCTTGCAAGAACAGCACCACAGCAGCATCGCAGGCAGACAATGAGGCAACAGTCAATGGCGGTAGCTCTTTCAAAGGGCGGCTCGCACCTTGCGCCACTGCATGCAGCCGGCCTCGCCCTCCTCGCACTCCTCTCCAAAGTCGGCGGTGCGGTAGACGGCTGCGGGCACAGCGGATGGTGGTGGCAGGGGACCAACTCAGGTGGTGCCATGCACTATGCACTGTCACCAGCCCAGCAACGACCGTGGCAGTTAACAGCTCCATGCAACGCAGGCCCAGCTGGCATGCGACTGCCGCCACCCTTCTTTGTCGCACTCACTCTCTTCGATGCCATCATCGGAGATGCGGACGGCAGGCTTCTCCCCGTCCTCAACATTCAGGGCAACGTACATGTCCCAGACAGTGCCGTTCGGGTACCTGTGAGCAGGAGCGGGTGATAAGATGGGGAGGACGGAAGGGAGAGGTTAGCAGTGGTGGTTGCGGTCGGTGCCAAGATTTGCTTATGGGAGCACAGGGGGGCAGCTGTTGTGGCCAGTGCTGCCCGGCGGGTGACCCTGTAGATGCAGGCTTCGTTGTGGCAACACACATGCATGCCGCCATATACATCAAGTGCAGCAGGCTTAACCCTGCCCGCCGAACTCACTCGAAGGAGAAGTCGCTCTGGGGTCCGTGCCCCTTCCAGCCGGGCCAGCGCAGCAGGACTTGGTCGTTGAAGCAGGTGCCATTGCGGATGGCCTCTTGCACGGCGGGGTCGTCCAGGCGGTTGTCAGGGGCCGCAAACTGGTAGTTGACCTGCACGCACGTGGGCGCAGAAGCTTGCATTAGGCTCCATCCTGCTGCATTCAGCGGTGACCGTGCTGCACCGCCGGCACAGCTCCGAAACCCCAAAACTTGTGGAACGACTGAGGGGCTCACCGGCTCCCAGGCGCAGAGGTAGTCGGTGAAGATGGCGGGGATGCGGTTCGTCACCTTCTCGCTGAACCAGGCGTACTCGCCGTCAAACGAGAAGCTGTAGCGGAAATTGAGGCCCTGGTCGGCACACTTGTTGCGGAACGTGACCTCCACCACGGGCTGCCCGTTGATGGTGTCCTGGTCTTGCTGCCGCAGGGAGCGCCTGCGAGGATGGCGGCAGCAAAGCATGACAGAAGAGGTGGTCAGCTTTCAAGCATGCTAGGCTGGAACGTGACCTCCACCACAGGCTGCCCGTTGATGGTGTCCTCCGCTTGCTGCCGCAGGGCGCGCCTGCAGGAGGGCGGCAGCAGTGCGTGACAGCAGAGGTGGTCAGCTTTCAAGCATGCTAGGCTGGTCCCACAGCCGCTGGCAAGCCTCTGTCGTGCAACGCGCAGTGCAGGCAGCGCAAGCGGCGGCAGGCGGCGGCAGGCCTGCGCGCCCAACACACATCGCGCGCACCTGCTCTGCCGGGCAGGCAGCGCGTGCGCACGAGCGAACAGTGCGCAAAGTAGGACTGCGGCGATCGCCCGCATTGTGCAACTCGAGTGCGAAGTTGGAGTGTGTTCCTTGAGCCGCTGGCCGCTGTTCGCCGCCTGTCTCTGCAGTAGTAAGTTTGTGGAGATTGATGTGGGTAGCATCGGGGCAGCGGCCACTATATACCGCCTCATGGAGGCACCTGCCACCTCCACCTGGCGGCCCGCGTGTGCCAGGTGGCCGATCACATGCCAGCTGTCTTTGGACCCAAACCGCCCTTTCAACTTACCTTCTGGAAGAACTGGTGACTACAGTGAAGGCAGGTGAGTTGCTAGACCCCTTGCCGCGTTGTTCTCTTGACGCGCTTGTGCACAGCTGCTGCTACATTAGTCAGCGACATGCGCACCCCCCGCTCTTCCTCAAGCGCATTGCAAGCATGTGTTACATGGCTGGACAAATCAGCAAGTGCATCAGGCAGTTCACAGAGTGCGTAGCAGTGCAGCATGAACGTACGAAGGTGGTACAGGGTTTCGCATTTGCTTCTCCCCATCAGCGGCGGCTGAGCGGGCCCGTGGCAGGGTCGCACCTGAAGCCCTTCAGCACCTCAGCAACCTGCAGGGCGGATGAGAGCCGGAGAGGAGGATCAGCACTTCAAGCTGTTGCAGCGCTTTCTGCACACCGCATGCACCTGGTTCCTGCACCCACTCTCCACCTGTAGGCACGGCGCACGCGCTGGTGCAGGCTCTGCTGCCAGGTTGGCAGTGCACTCCCGCTGCACTCACCGGCGTGCCGGCCGGCGCCTTGTAGTAGGCCAGCGCCTGCGCAAAGGACAGCACCCACGTGTCGGGCTGGCGCGTGGCCCACCGCAGGAACTGCACAATCTGCTGGCGGTTGGGCCTGTGTGGGGCAGAGGGGTGCATGGGCAGGGGGCTTAGCAAGGGTGGCCGCCTCCCACAGGCATGCGCACGACTGGTATGTGCTGTCACATGCATCCAAGGCCACCCACTTCTGCTGCTGCATTAGACAAGCACTGCGGCGAGCCAGCCTCACTTCTTCCGCAGATATGGCTCATGTACCATGACTGGCACAGGAACGCCAGTGCCCTGCTTGCGCTGGAAATCGGCCATGAAACGCTGCAGCAGCAGGCATGGGCAGGTTGGCAGCTCAGCGCGCAAAGCTGATCACCAAAGCAAATGGAGTGGGGCTCGGCTGCAACAAGCGCTGACATGCAGCATCCGCCTGCGGAGCAGCATGCGTCACCTCATGCGCCGATTAAAATAGGAGGCAAGTTCCCCTTTCCCACCCACCTTCAGCAGGGTCATGCCATCGGCTGGTGTGGGGTCCACACGCCGCCCCACGGTTGGCCCCTTGCCACCCAGCACGTAAGCAGGCACCTCCCTGCAGCAATGGCACAGGTGGCATGGCTGAAAAGCGCTCGATAAATTCACCACCCGCCCTTGATGCCCGCATCACTGCTGCCGTGCTTGCGGCGGCAGCAGCATGCATGCAAGTGAGTGGCAGCAGCATCGGCATCAGCAGCAGCAGAAGCAGGGGCACGGAACGCACCAGACCCCAGCCGCGGAGCTCCAGCCGCTGCACTTGTCAGGGAACGCGCAGGTGGAGCCAGCCAGCGGGTACGGCTTCTCAGTCCAGTTGGCCGCGGACAGGCTGGAGTCGTACAGGTAGCCCTGGTCCCTGCAGAGACGAGGCGACATTTCATGTGGATGAGTGAGGGTTTAATGCACAAACTTCCATCGGCATTGTCACTGCACAGCCTATCCTGGGCCAGGCGCCAATAAACATCCACGTGCAGCTGGTGCCTATGACGAGATGCAGCAGCGTGCATGAAGTGACTTCATCGCCACACGCACCGCAGGACGGAGCCCAGCGGTGGGGACGCCTCGAAGCCAGGGCTCCTGAAGCCCTGGATGTCCCTGCAGCAGGTGCCGTTTTCCAGGGTATTGCCAGGATATTGGTTGAACAATGACGAGTGATAGGTCATGGCTTTGCCTGCACCAACCCTCAGCTTCCTGGTTTTCATGTGGTGCACAACGCACAGCCGGAGCCACCCATCTCCTTGTCCAGCGGCTGGACAGCGGGTGAGAGGCTCACTTGGCAGGAATGCCGCAGTCCAGCAGCCACTGGCGCTGCATGCTGGCCTCGTCAGCCCACTGCTGGTGAGTGAAGGTGTTGGTTCTGCACAGAGTCAGGGGACCGGCTTATGTGACGCTGACTGCAGCACAAGATAGGCAGGGCACAGTTCCCCGCAAGCGGCAACTTCAACTCCTTCACGTACGGGCTGGCTGCAATGCTACCGCTCCCAGCTCACTTCCTGGGGTGGGTGTATGTGTGCACCGCAAGCTCGTGACCTTTGCTGTATGCCCGCTGCACCACAGCGCAGCTGCCGGTCACTGTGTTCCTAGCATGCGAGGCTGTGAACCTGTGCGAGTTTGGAGGCCATGGCAGCACAGCATTGTGTGCGTCAGTGAGCAGGCTGCACTGGCTGGATGCCGGCACGTGCAGCTGCCGCAGCTGCACCGAAACACGGTCAGGAGCAACATCAGCACACCTCCTTGTGGAAGCACTCACCAGGTCACTGGCACGCGGCAGCCGTTGGGGTTGGCCAAGCCACCGGCCAGAATGGTGTCCACATACATCACTTTCCAGCTGCTCTCGAGCGTGTCATCATCGATCGAGAAGCTGCGGCAGCGGCGGCAGGGGGAGAGGCGGCGGCTGGTGGCTGTGAGGCTCTCGGCAGACCGGCTGCGTTCGTAGAGCGATCTACAAAAGCATGCTGCAGCTCAATTTGGCGCGGGAAGGACCTGCGCTCGCGAGCAGTCGCGCCATGCCCGGGATGGGCAACCACCTGACTCGCCGTTACTCACAGGATCAAGTTGGGAACGGGTGCCACGGGCGCGGCGCGAGCCCAGATCGCCAGCAGCAGCAGCACGCCGGCGCAACAGCGGGCCGCCACGCCGCGCCCAAAGCGGGGTGCCCGTGCCATGCCGACCGCGCTGCTCGCACAGTCACTGACACTGCTATGCCTGGCTTGTGAGCCCAGCCGAGGCCGTGCCAGCGGCAGGCTGCGCGCCGCCGCCACAGCGCTCGCAGCGCCCGCCTGAAGCCCGCCCGCCTGTTGCATATGCTGGGCCTAGATTGGCCTTGCCCGCGTGCTCGCCAGGCGTGCAGGAGGCTGCAAGGAACGACCATGGGCATTCCCAAGGCACTGCGTGAGCCTGCCGCCACCCAACTCCTGCTGATGGCTGCGCCGTACGGTCAAGCGCACCCGTCCTTTCGCACGCCGGCTGCAGGCCACCAGTGCCCACGGAGTGTTCGGCTCACAACACACTGCTTCGCTGCAATACTGGGGTGCATGCAGTCAATGGAGGCGGTGTCACATGCCTGGGCTGTATGACGCGTGCAGCAACATCAGAAGGCAGCGGAAATGAAATGAGGCAGACAGGTTAGCAGTTCGTGGGGCATAACGAATGAGACGGCAGAGCATGTACAGGTCATTTGTTAAAAGAGCAGCAGGTTGGTTCAATTGGTTCAACAGAAACAAAATGGTGTTGTACACGGATACATGTCAGCTGTTGCTGCGGCCTCCTGCTCTGGTACCAGCTGCGTCCTGTTGCAGCTTGCGCCCGCCTGCCGCCGCTGCCGCTGCGCCCTGGTCCACTTGCTGAGAACCCGCCAGCTTACCCCCAAAGTGGAAGAGCGGGCTGGCCAGCGGCAGGGTTCCATCCGCCGCTGTGGCCGGCAGGCAGCAGGCCGCAGAGGCATGCAGCGCCGGCAGCTGCGCTGCTGGGTCGCACAGCCCAGCGCACTGCGGAATGTCGTACACAGCCAGCGACTTCTCTGAGCAGCCTGCCTCGCATAATCGCCGGTCGTCATAGTGGCTGGCATTGAAAGCCAGAAGCCAGCTGCCGATTGTTACGTCTGCGAGGGCGGCCGGGGCGCGGTGCGGCGGCTCAGGTTGCATGCTGGCAGCCAAGAATCAATTGGCACTTGTTTGCACGTTGGCCAATCCAGGGACTGCTGCAGCACGCCATGCAAGGGCGCATCATGCTTCAAGATTTTGCAACAGCACATTGCAACGCTGCCCTCCAGCCCCCAGACTTGACCACTCACCCTCGTTTGCAAAGTGGCGCAGGGCGCCATCCCGCATGGCAGCCAGGTCAGCTGCCACCCGCCCGCTCAACACATAAATGGTGCCTGCGGTCAGAACAGACATGGCAAGACATGAATAGCTTCTGGATGCATCAGCCAGCTTCTTGCGATCATGCATGTGTATGGTGCACCTATACTGCTCACTAGCGGATGGCTGCCCACGTGCCCGGAGCCATGCAGCACAAGCCAAAAAGCAAGGGGCAGGACGCCTGCGCTCATGCTCACCCCATGCATGTGCAAAGTACTCGGCGCCGACGAGCGTGTGCTGTGGCTCGTACCACCGATACTTCGGGCTCTTGATGACCGGCCCCGTTTTCATGCAGCCAATGTAGTCTGCAGGTGCAGCAAGCCCGGAAAAAGCAGTTCAGCAGCCATGTGGCACGATAGGCACTCCATCAAGGCGCAGCTGGACCTAATAGCAGCGGGTCAGCACACATGCCCAGCGCTGTGCAGCCAGCTGCCACCATTCCAGCCCGCCACACCTGCCCGCACCCACCTGCATGCATGGCAGCCCACTGGCGGGCCGCATGGGGCAGGCGGTCCAGTCGAAAGTAAACGTCATCGTCCGCCTTCACAATGTACTGCGGGTTCCACTGCTGCGTGACCGCCTGCAGCAGTGATGACAGGGGTGCGCAAGGGGTTGGGGACGGGCAGTTGTGCGACACCGGCATGGGGCTGCATTCAGAGCGTGCATGCCGGCTGTGCTAGGCGAGCCTCAGCAGCCGACGGCAGCTCAGCGCAGACAGCAACATATGGTGTTCCATACCCGCCCTACCATCTCACCCGCAGAAATGCGATGGTCTTGGCAGGCAGCCCCGCATAGCCTTCCACTAAATCCAGGCGCAGCATGTCGCCATGCTGGGAGGCCTCGGCGGCCAGCGCTGCCTCCTTGCGGGGGTCTGAGGAGTGGCCGATCACAAAGCGTGCCACTATGCCGTCCTCGTGCTCCAGCCTGAGCCAAGGGGTGCAGGGGAGAGCAGCATGAGTGGCGGTGCCGGCAGCAGCAGCGGCAGGCGGGTAGGCAAAGCGCCACAGCCTTGCGCCCAGCAACAGCAGGACAATGCGCGCTGTCAAGCACTGCAACTCGTCAGTTGTGCGAGTCCCTGACACACCGCTGATGGCAATTGAGCTTGGCAGGCTGAGGGCCATGGAGCCGCTGTGCAAAAAGCCATACTGACCCTGGAACAGCCAGCATACCTGGCGAGCTCCTGGCGGCTGCCCGGGAACCAGGAGGCACGCAGCGCCGCACGGCGAGCCTCGTAATTGTATTTAGGCCTGGGGTCAGCTGTGAAGCCGGTCTGTGGGGGCAGAGGGGAGCTCCCTGGCGTGAGAGCTGAGTGCTGGGAGGAAACTGACGGCGCAGGAGGTGACCGGCACGCCAACTGCTTGCTGACCGGCGGCGCAGCGACGGCGGCAGCAGCTAGGGCGGCAGAGCTAAAGGAGTAACCCCTGTAACACCTCACCTGCACTCCCACAAACGCCACTATTGAGGGCCGGGGCTGCCGGGGCTCTTCCCACGCCCCGCGACTTTTGATCTTCGTCCCCGCGCCGCCATCGGCCCTCCCCGTCCCCCAGTGCATCAGGGTGCAGATGATGAATCCGATGCTCAAACCTGCAGCCAGCGCTCGCCAAGGGAGGGGTGCCTGCTGCTTGGCTCGCGCCATCCCTGGGCCTTGGCGCGGCAACATGCTGCAGGCATGTCGGTGCGATACGCGCTGGGTTCAGCGAGGCTGCAGGCGAAGGCTGGAGGCAGCTCAGCAGTGGCGGTCGCAGCGGCCCCGTTGGGCCGACCCGCCCGCCACAGAATGTGCGGCATACATTGATTGGGCTGCCTGATTGGATGCTTTTGTAGTGCTGCTGCTGCTGCGCCCTCTCTTGCAGTTACTAATGCCACAAGCATGCGGCTGCCACAGCCGGTCCTCGCCTGCTACCCGCCTGCCGCCAGCACCAACAAACCCCTTGGCCGTCGCCGAATAGGGTGGTGATAGGTGACCCAGGATGAGGCAGCTGATCGTCGCTGCCAGTGCAGCGAGGGCAGGGAAGTAGATCAGTGGTTGCGCCAAAGTTGCACCTTGACCAGCCGCAGCTGCGGTGGGCACTGCGGCACTTGGGGCCTCGATGCCGCAGCAGAGGAGCCCTTGGCAGCGCCGCAGCGCAGCAGGTGCCAGAAATACATCCCCTGCCGCACCAGGTGGTGCCAGGCGGCCGCTGCGGCAGCAACACTGTTGGCACCGCAGATGATTGACAGAGCCCATGCCGCAGCAGATGTCGGCAGGGCTTGTGCAGCCGGCAGCAGGTGCAGCATTTTGTAGGGCATAGCACTTCGAAAGAAACGCTGCTGACGCCCCAGCCTCAGCCACTGCCGACTACGGCGCAGCTATTGCCAGGGCAGCCGCAGACGCAGCCAGCAGACTGCTGTAAAATGAGGAGTCTGGTGCGCTGTTCCAGGCACTTGAGGTAGCGGCGGCCATTGCGGCGGCGCAGGCCCAGGCTCAGCAGCAGCAGCTGTTGGGCAGCATGCCTCTGTTGGCCGCTGAGGGGTGTATGGCAGCATCATAACTGACTGGCGGCGGCTTGGCCTTGTTTCAATCTCCAGCAAACATGTTGCTACTCCTTGCTGCCTTTGCTTACTTTTGTGCCGAGCTGCTATGCGACATGCTGCAAATACGAAAGACCTGAGATGAAGAAGGCAAGGCAGCAATGCATGGCGTCAAGGCTGCAATGCGTCACCCTCCTCGAGTCCTGAAAAGCTGCAGACAGCAGTTGCGCAGGGCAGGGGGCGCCATGGTAATGAGCGCGCAATGGCCATATTCGCTGGGGGGGGTACGCAGGACCTGGCAAGCCACTGCAGGCTCAGCCTGCCAAACCAGGACGCACGCAGCGCTGCAGGACGAGCCTCATGACTGGTGAAGCCGGTCTGTGGGGCCAGGGCCAAGAGTCTGGCACGTGCTGGCTGACGACACGGGTGCCGACCGCTGGCGTCCCGGACCGGCGGCGGCGGCAACAAGGAGCGGGGAGCGCAGGGCCCACCGGCCTGGCAGCGCTGATTGAATTACCATGTTTGATGAAGGCTGGGGCCGCTGCAGGCGGCCCAAAATTCCGTGGGTAAGGTGCGGCCCATGCACCGAGTGCTTGTGGCTGTGGGGACTCGGCCCCATCAAGACCGCCCGCGCGCCGCCCTGCAGCACTTTTCGCGTCCACATGGACTACGTTGCGTCATATCATGGCTTGGGGCCTCCGCCCGGCCTGCACTGCGGCGGGGGCCCGAGCCTGGCGGTCTACCAGGCGCCCTTCGACCGCACAGCCTCCGGCAACGGCTCCTGGGGTGCGGGGTCGTCGTTCACCAGCGTGAGCACGGCGACCAGCGCGGGCACCGCGCAGACAGACTCGCCCCTCAGCCCCTGCGCGCTGCCCGAGGCCCCGCGCGCCTACAGCGCGCCTGTGGAGCTTGCAGCCATGCGGCTAGGCAGCATGTCTCTGGAGGAGGCGGGCCTGCTGCACAAGGTGCGAGCGGGGCGAACCGGAGGGGGCTGGGGGCCGCAAGCCGCCGCCTTTCGCCCTCCCCCGCCGCCCGCAGGCCCTGCCATGCCGATCGGGACGCGCACCCGCCCCTGCCGAAACCCCTGCGCTGCAGGCCAGCATCGCCCCCCAGCACCTCGCCCAGGGCGGCGCCCCCCAGCACCTCGCCCAGGGCGGCCAGGTGGGCTGGGGCGGCGCCCCCCTGCACCAGCAGCAGCACGCGGCGATGCAGCAGATGCGCTACCGCCCCGCCGGCGGCGACGACGGGTTTGGGCGTCGGGGGCCGCAAGCGCGCGGCGGCGGCCGCGGCCCGCCTCCCCAGCAGCACATGAACCACCGCATGCAAGGCCCGCGCCAGCACTCTGGGGACATGCGGCAGAAGAACCACCAGGGCTACCGGCGGCTCTGGCAGCAGGTCACGCAGGCAAGGAAGGCGGTGATGCCTGTTGTGCTGCCTGTTGTGCCGGGTCTGAATTGTGTGGAGGCCAGCGCACCATGCTACTGATGCAGCCCTGATGTTGACCATTGACGCGTCCCTGGACCTGCATGTGCTGTTGGGTTGCAGCAGCTGCAGGCATGCTGGCCGCCGCTCTTGCGTGCTGCGGACTGCCATCATCCGCGCGCTCACTCCCCGCTCGCCTGCCTGCCTGGCAGCCTGCGCGCCTCGTGCTTGCACGTTGAGCATTGTTTCCTTGCTGCCCGCCGTTGCCGCCCTGCAGGTGAACCGCGGCCAGAAGCTGGGCGAGCACGACGGGTCTGGGTTTGGGGAGATGACTGTTGAGGACCTGCTCGAGGTGAGCCCCAGCCTGAGCATGCGACATGTGTGCACTCCCATGCATTCTGGGTGCCCCTGCCGCTCTTCCTATTCAAGAATTTCGTTTGGGTTTTGGGTTGACGAGGGTTCGGCAGCTGCAGCTCCGGTTGCAAGCCGCAATTGCTAGCCGGCGCTGCCACCCATGTGCTGCCTGCATGTGCTGCCTGCAGCTCCGGTTGCAAGCCTTCCCGCTCACTTGCATGCTGCCCCCACCCGCCCACGCAGGTGGTGCGCCGCCTGCCTCCCGAGGCGAGCGCGGTCAAGGCGGTGGGCCAGGCGCTGTACTACTTTGACAGCGGGGCGCTGTCCGCGCTGCTCAAGGAGCTGAACAAGAGCGGGCACGTGCGGCGCGCGCAGGAGGTGAGCGGCTTGCTGTGCTGTTGGGGTGTTGGCCCCTCGTCTGGGCTGCATTCTGGAGTGGCTGCGAGCGCGGCATGGTTCACTGGCGAAGGCCATTGGATGTTGGTAGGCGTTTGTAATCCACGCGACGCGGTTGGTAAGGCTCACCCACCTGTTGCTGCCCGCTCCGCTCGCCCGCCGATCTGGCTCCCTCTTCTGGCTTGGCTGTGCTTTAGCGCAACTGAACAAAGGCTCATAGCCGCAATCTGCAAGCCTGTACAGTTCCCTGTTCACACCCTTGTTGAAGCGCAAGGCTGACCAGCTGGCGCCGCCGCCGCCCCCTTGACCCCCGCAGATCTTTGACTGGCTGCGCAGCCTGGACGAGAGCCACGAGCTCTACTCCCTGTGCAACACTATGTCATTTACCACGGCGATATCTCAGGTAAACAGGGGGAGAAGCGAGTTATTACTTGAAATAAAGTTTCCTGGCACGTCGGCCGCCGCCGCCCGCCGCCGCCGCTCCGGCCGGCCTTCCCGGTGCGAACTGCTGTGGTCCCTCCTACCTGGCCGCCTTGCTGTACGCTATGTTACTGAAGTGTTACAAAGGCCATCTCTCAGGCAAGCCAAGGGGAGGAACGAGTTTTAGCAACCAGCAGCGCTGCCCCTCCGCTGCGGCGCACCGCATGCTGCACCGCACGCACCGCATGCTGCGCTGCACCGCATGCTGCTGCCATTGCAGCAGCCCTGCAACCAGCAGCCCAGCCCACCCGCCGTGGCGCCGGCAGCGCCAAGGTGCAGGCTGGGGAGCAGCAGACAAGAGCTGCCGCCTCCCAACCTGCACCATGGCAAGCTGCTTCGTGTGCACAGCCTCACCCACCACTCCCAGCTATTTCAGAGCTCTCTTACTCGCTCTCAGCTATCTTTCTCAGCTACTTTTTTACAAGTGTATGTCTGTGAGGTGTGTGAGTGTGTGTGTGCGTGTCTGTCTCTATGCGCGCGCACAGTAGCTGCCGCCGGCCCCGCGCCGGCCTCACCCAGACAGCCCTGCCGCCGCCGCTGCCGGCCCCACCGCCGGCCTCAGCTACCACCCGACTGCTGCTGCCGGCCCCACCGCCGGCCTCAGTGACCGCCCTGCTGCCGCTGCCGCAAGCCAAGCCTCACCCAGCCCCTCAGTGCTCGTCGTCAGGGATGGGCATGTCAGGCCACATGCTGGCCGCCATGTGCCGCCAGTTCTTGGCGTCACTCCACCAGCCGCGGCCGCCGCCGGGCGCCGCCGCGGTCATGGTGTACTTGGTGGGCCGCACGCCCTTGGGCGCGGCCACCTTGCGGTGGCTGCGCTCGTAGCACAGCAGGGTGATGAGCTTGAACAGCTTGACGAACAGCCGCGGGCGGCCGGAGGGGGTGGCGGGCACCACCGCGCCGTTGCCCATGGTCACCTGCGGGGCGGGCAGGGGCAAAGGGAGCAGTGGGGTTCCCCGCTGCCTGGCAAGCGTCTTCCCCTTTCCTTTATTTCTTGAAGCCTGTTTAGGCTGCTCCATCACTTCCCCTCCTCTTGCTCTGCTCTGCCTGCAGTGTGGTGCACAGCAGCAGCTGCGCCGGGCCCTGGAGCTGGTGGCAGAGATGCGCAGGTGGGGGATGCAGGACTTGCACTGCGCAAGGGCGCAACCGAATGCACGCTATCCTGTTGCTGGCATGTTTGGCGGAAGCCGCATGTTGCCACTTGCATTTGCTGCATCACCACAACACACCAGCCTGCTTTGACTTACAACCAACCTGCCAACGCCCCGCCTGCAGCCGCGGCATCCCCTGCAACGTGCACACTTACTCGGCTCTGATGAATGTGTGCATCAAGGTGCGCCGCGCGCTGCCATTGTTGTGGCTTGTTGTTCTCAAATGGGCGTGTCCGGCTTGCTGCTACGCTGCTGAGCTGGCCTTGCGCTGCTCAGCACCTCCTGACACATCACAGCTGCAGCACACACATATGCACATGTCACTTCATTGCCATTTTGTATCATCCTTAACCGCAGGGCAACGAGATGGACCTGGCCCTGGACGTGTACCGCCAGATGCTGGCCGAGGGCTGCACCCCCAACCTGGTCACATACAACACGCTCATCGACGTCTATGTGAGGCGCCTGGGCGGGGGGCGGACGGGGGCCACAGCCTGCGCAGCGCACGCTGGTCTGCCTGAATGGCTCGAGCTGGTTTGCAGTGGAACAGCTGCCCGCCTTTGTTGTAGCCCTGGAAACAAACGGTCAGCTGCTGTTCAACCTTGCATACTGGGCCTGCCTCACCCATTCCGCCTGCCAAAACGCGCTCGCACGCCGCAGGGCAAGACGGGGGCGTGGGAGGAGGCGATTGCGGTGCTGGACGCGCTCGAGGCGCAGGGCATTGAGCCCGAGATCCGCACCTACAACACAGGTGGGCTCCAGGCTCCAGGCTCAGCAGTGTGCATCCCAGGGAGCGCATGTGCCTGGCTTTCAACTATGCTCCCCTGCTCTGCAGCCACCCTGTACCCAGCCCTTCCCCCGCACCCCACCCCTCTCCTACCCGCAGTCATCATTGCGTGCAACATGAGCGGGCAGGCGCAGGAGGCGCTGCGCATCTACGAGCGCATGCTGCAGGCGGGGGCGCAGCCCACCGCCACCACCTACACCGCCCTCATCTCCGCATACGGCAAGAACGGGCAGCTGGACAAGGCGCTGCAGATCTTCCAGGTGTGAATTTTGTGCTGGGTTCTTTCGTGCTGGCTGGTGTGAGCTTGGTCCTCTGTTTGGCCCCTGCAGCCAGGTGCGTGCAGCGGCTGCACATCAGAGGTTGGGGCTGCGGCGCAACAAGCACCGCAGCATGCACATCATGTACCCATCTTGCTGGTGTGATCACCCTCTGCCTCTGCTCGCTCAATTCTACCCCCAAACAGGACATGGTGCGGCGCGGCTGCGAGCGCAACGTCATCACCTACAGCTCCCTCATCTCAGCCTGCGAGAAGGCGGGGCGCTGGGAGCTGGCGCTGGAGCTGTTCAGGGAGATGCACACCGAGGTGGGTGGGCTGCTGAGTTGCTGTTGAATTGTTGCTGGGCTGCGCTGAGAGGTTGAGATGCTGGCTGCTGCGATGGCTGTCGTTTCCTGCCACCTCAGCTGCTGCAGAGGGCTGGTCTTGGCCGCTTGAGTGGCTGTGAACGGCACGGCATGGCATGCAAGCCTGCAAGCTGGATTTTGAGCGTGCTGGCTTCACTCATGTTGACCCACCTGTCACCACGCTCGCTTGCCTGCAGGGCTGCCGCCCCAACGTGGTCACCTACAACTCGCTCATCGCCGCCTGCGCTCAGGGTGAGGCGCGGGGCTGCAGGCAGCAGCATTAGGCACTTCCTGGTGGCACACCCTTGCTGGTAGTATCGTGAACGAGGGTGCAATCATGTCCTCAGCAGTCCCCAACTCCTGCACCCCTGTCCTGGTGCCCTCAACCTTGCACCCACTGCCATCCTGCTGCTCACCCTCACCACCTACCCTCCTTTTCCCCCCATCGCAGGCGCCCAGTGGGAGAAGGCACAGGAGCTGTTTGAGCAGATGCAGCACCGCGGTAGCAAGCCAGACGCCGTCACCTTCTCCGGCCTCATCTCGTCCTACGACCGCGCGGGTGCGTGCGTTGGCCAGTCTGTGCTGCCACCTGTCTGCCCTACCATGCTGCGCCTTGGGGCAGGCTGGGTGAGAAATACACCGCATTAGCTGCCGTCCAGTTGAGTGCCGGATTGTCACTCTCTGTTGACCTCCTGCCCTGTCCCCTGCACCCCACCGTCCTTCCCCTCGCAGGCCTGTGGCGCCGCGCGCTCACCGCGTTTGAGCAGATGAAGGCGCACAACTGCCGGCCGGACAGCGTGGTGTATAACACCATCATCGGCTCTCTGTGGGCCACTGGGCTGGTGTGGGCGCAGGCCAAGGCCACCCAGATCTTCCACGCCGCCTGCCGCCAGGGCCACTTCCGCCTCACCGTGCACACGCTGGAGGCGGGCGCGGCGGCAGCACCCGCCGCCGCCGCCGGTCCGGCACCTGCCCCCGCCTCGCCAAACGCGCTGGCGGCGCTGGCGGCCGCCGCCACGCCCGCCGTGGCGGCGGCCTCCGCCTTTGCCGGCGTGGGCAGCGCCAGCGGCTCCAACTCGGGCCCCACCAGCGGCGTGGGCTCTCGCTCCGCCTCCCCAGCCATCTCGCTGCCCCAGGCCATCGCCCTGAAGGGCACCAGCTCCGGCCAGCTGACCAGCGGCATGGTCACCCCCAGCGACCTGATGTCCCCAGGCACCTGCGGCACGCCGCTCTCCGCCCTGGCAGCCGCCTGCGCAGCCAGCATGTCGCCCTGCAGCAGCCCGCTGCACGAGGGCAGCCTGGTGGTGGCGGCCGCCGCCGCGGCGATGCAGGCGGGCGCGCCCGGCGCCGCCGCCGGCACCGGCGCCGGCACGCTCATCGAGTTTGGCATGCACGCCTTCACCGTGGGCTCGGCCGTGCTCAGCCTGCTGCGCTGGGTGGCGGAGCTGCGCGAGCGCCTGCCCCGTGAGCCCAACAAGGACCTGAAGCAGCAGGTGGGTGCTGGCCTGCTTGGCTGGCTTTTGGTCAGTGGTTACGTGCTGGCCTGAACACAGATGCAGCTGGTCAGCGCTCCTGCGCTGCCGCTGCTTCTGCATGCAGTGCACTCGGCATGCCCTGTTGCGTTTGCGTCTGACTTCAGCCACCTGCCACCGCCACCCCTCCTCTCTTGCAGGTCTGCCTGGTTTTGAACAAGGGCAAGCCGAGCCGGGAGCACACCTACCCTGCCATCCGCGCCGCGCTGCTCAGCCTGCTGAGCGCCTGGGGCAGCCCCTTTGCCCTAACCGACGTGCCCCAGGGCTGCCGCATCCAGGCCACCGCCTGCGACATCACAGGTGCGTGCTCACTCCTTGCACCTGCGCTGCTGCACTCACAAGGCTGCCCAGCTGCGCAAATTGCCGCGAGTTCCCGGCAGCCACCTGGCGCTGCCCAGCGCCAGCCAAACGCCGCACCTCCACCAACCTGCCGCCTCGCCCTGCTTCACCTTCCCTCCCCGCCCCCAAACGCTGCAGCCTGGCTGCACCTGCCTGAGGCCGACCGCGCCCTGGCCGCCTTCAACGCGCGCGCCGCCGGCAGCGAGCCGGGCGGCCGCCCCCTGGCCAAGGAGCTCTTCTTCCAGGAGGACATCCAGGGCGAGGTGGGTGCTGTTTTTCCGGTCCAATACGCAGGCGGATGTGTTCAAGCAGGATGATGCCTAGTGCTGCAGTGTGGCTACCTGCTCTTTCCAGGCACTGTTTGCCAGGCTCCTGCATGGTTGCTGGCTGCTGAGCTTGATTGCCCTTTTGCCTGCCGAGCGTGCCCGCCCTGCTGCCCCCCACTCATCCTTCCTCACCCGCCCTCTTCCCCTCTTGCTCCGCAGGCGCGCTGCGCCGAGGCCTACTCCGCGGTGCGCGCCTTTGAGTCGCGCTGCTGCGTGTCGGACGCTTCCCTGCCCGCCTCGTTTGTGGCGGCCCGCTCCGACTGGGTCTCCACCGCCGCCACCTTTGCGGCCGCCTTCCGCCTGAAGGACGAGTCGCTACACGACGGCGTGCTGCTGCTGGACCGCGCAGTCGCCGCCGGCGGCGAGCAGCTGCTGGGCCTCAACGCCGCCGCGCTCATCGTTGGCTGCCTGCTCATCGCCAGCCGCCAAGGTGGGCGCCGCGCTGGGTGGTTGAAGTATGCAGTGCCCCATTGCCCTTCCGTTGCACTGAGTGCAAGAAATCGCCCTGCAGCTACAACTACACTACTTCAACTTGCCCTTTCTCATCCTAGCCGCCCCTGCCTTCCGTCCCCGCAGCCGGCGAGGCCCCAGAGCGCCTGCCGCAGCCCGCCCAGCTGGAGGCGGCCACCGGCCTGTCCTCCGTGTCTGTGGAGGCGGCGCAGGCCGCCGTGCGCTCGGTGCTGCAGGGCGACACCTCGGCCATCTCTGGTGAGCCTCGCGGGGGCAGTGCTGTTGGGTGGGCTGCAGTGTCGCTGTGCTGCATCCGCCGCTACGCCCTGGCAAGTGGGCACAAGGCAGCTATTTATTGCCTGCACAGCCGGGACTACCTTTTTCCTGCTTGCGTCCTCATCCGCCGACCCAGCCTGCTGCGGCTACTCCTCTGACTGCATTCTGTATCTCCTACCCTCCTCCCTGCAGCTGTGCGCGTGCTCAAGCTGCTGCTGGAGCGGCTGGGCGCCGACTTCTCGCTTCCCGGTGGCCTGGCCGCCGTGGCCGGACCTGCCCTCATGCTGGTGGGTTGGTGGGTGCTGCGCACTGCGCTGGGTGGGTGCTTGTGGGTGGTGCGCTGCGGGCGGGGGAGAGTGCACGCATGCACAGCATGCCGCCGGGTTGGCCTGCCTGCCCTCTGCGGTCACACTAGCTCGGCTTATGGCAGCGTGACGCCACCCATGCATGCCTCACTTTGCCCACTCTCTGTGCCGCCTCCCTGCCCTGCCTGCCAGGTGGGCGATGCCGCCGGCCACCCCGAGCTGCGCGAGATGCGCCCCTCCACCCTGGCCGCCGCCGCGCTGCTGGCGTGCCGCCGCTCTGCGGGTGAGGAGGGCTGCCGCTGCCGCCGGCGTTGGGGCGCGGCATGACGCAGCAGCTCTGTGCACTGTGCTGGCACGCGGTGTGGCGCGGCCGGCGTGAATTGGAATGCAAGCATGGGCTTGCCGCTCGCCGCCTGCTGCTGTTGGGTGCTGGAGCTGCGTGTGGCCTGCGCTGATCTCCCTGCTCTGCCTGGGCTGCCCCCCCACCCCGCAGGCCTCACCCCCTTCTGGCCCAACGCCCTGGCTGGCCTGACTGGCCTGAACGACGGCGAGGGCTCCGAGCTGTCTGAGGCAGCTGCACGCCTGGAGCCGCTGCTGCAGCAGTGAGCTGCTGCAGTTGAGCCGCGAAATGGTCTCCCCAACCCAGCGCTCCTGCACCAACGCAGCGGCGCTGAGCCGGCGCCGAGGCGCCACATCTGCAGCGGGGTCTCGTGCCATTGCGCGCCCCCGCTGCCCCCAACCCCAACCCAAGCAAGCATCCCCACGCACGCCCCTGTGAAATTTGTTTGTTGCCGCACTTGCCAAGCCCGCGGCGCCGGCGCCGCTGGAACAGCGGCGGCCCGCCCCGCCCCGCGCACACCCCACCCAACCCGATCCAACCAAAGCCTCAACACGTGAGAGCAAGGAGGCTCTCCCAGGCTGTCTGCATCTCACCTGGATCCACTTGCACCCCGCCCCCCCTGTGGGGGCACCAGTTTTCAGTGGTCCCATAATCGCACCCCAACCCCCCTCTTCTACACCAGTCTCTCTTGCGTCGGCCCCATCCTGCACCCTCTTTCCTGCCCCTTCATACACCCCTGGTCCTGCCCCTTCATACACCCTGCACCTCCCCCCCTTCCGGAGTGGAGCGCTCCCCCTGCCCCCCGAGCGCCCCGCAGTACACACTGCTGTTGCCTTTGCACACCCCTCCAATTTGAGCTGCAGTGAACACTCACCCTCTCCCCTTTCCCCCCCTCTCCGAACGAACGGCCCTGTCTTATTCTTGTCTCACGATGAGCGCTGCGCGCCGGTCTTTGTCCGCCGCCCGCCCGTGGCCGCACTGGCGGCCGCGTGCCCGGCAAGCAAGCAACCCCCGAAACCCCACCACCCTCCCAATTGCACCGCGACATTCGTTTTGCCGTTCACTGCATGGTTTGTTTTGTTTGCGAGCTAAGACGGCTCCGCCCCCCGGGCCCAGCCTTGATTGTTCCCCGTCCCACCTGCCATTGCACTCGAGCCGACCCACCCCTGCCATTGCCATTGCCATTGCCGCGGCGCGCCGGGCGCCCTGTGGCGCCCCGCCGCCGCCTCCACCCTCCCACCCTGCACATGCTTTTGCGGCGCCGGCGCAGCGGCCGGGCTATGCACGCCCCGCAGCCGTATGTGATGCGCCCGCCCGCCCATGCACCCACCCCTTTTTGAATGCCTGTGCCACTGCACACACCTGGTATTCCTTGCGTTCCCACCCCCACCACCCACCCACCCGCTACCTGATCCCACACATTTTTGCCCCAGAAGACGCTCGTTTCATTCACAGAACAGAAACCCGCCGATGTGGGCCCCAGTCCGAAGGGGCCCCTGCCAACTCCTTACCTGCCTGGTACCCATGCGCACCCATGCGCCCTCATGCTGTGCGTTCCCGGTTTTCCTTCGAGCGTTTGTGGTCCGCTGCCCTAACCCGCAATCGTCCTTTGCACCCGCCGATCATTTTATTGGCCCCCCTTTTCAGCGCCGCCCGCGGCCCTCTGTCGCCTTGCTGTCGCGCCCCTGTTACCCTGTCTCGATGATGTAACCTCATGCTGTGAAGCAGGCGAGCAGAGAAGGCAAGGGGGGCATGTTGAAGCAAGGCAGGGGGGCATTTTGATAGAGGACCCTGGAGGGCCGAGTGTGCAGTGGAGTGGTGGGGCGCATCAGGCGGCGCACTTGCCGAGGGCGGCGCACCCGTGATTGGCAGGACCACCATGTTCGCAGGATGTCGATGACAAAAGCATCTGTGGCGCTGTGGCCATGAAGCATGTGAGGAGATTCAGGAGATTCAGTCGATGCCGCTGCATTGAGCTGTACGTTCGAAGGTCGCTCAGGAAGCCATGCGGCACCGTGCTGGCGGTTGTGTGGCAACTCATGCATGCAGCAATGCGCTATCATGCGTTCTGCATGTATGTGGATGTCTTGAGGCCACTGGGGCAACAAGCACCTGCCATGGGCCGGCACGCTGCCGCCGCCGCCGCCATGCCGCCGCCCTTCTCTGCGCGATCGCTCGGGTCATTGGCTTCACAGCATCGTAAGCTCCAAATTTCGATTGGCAGGGCGGGAGCAGGCGCCGCCCAGAGGCGTCTGGACAGCAGCCTCGAGTGTGGGGGAGCGGCAGGCCCGCCGATTGAACCGATCGCCAGATCGGCGCATCAGCAGCACAGATGGCGCGCCGGGCGGCTGCCCTGCTGCTGGCGGCCTGCCTTGCGGTGGCGCTGAGCTCCTGCGCCGCCTTCAAGGCCGAGGAATTCAAGGTGCGATCGCGATCCTCCGTTTGCAAGCGCTGGGATTGCAGGCGGTGCGCACAGGGCGAGTGGCCCACCGCAACTCCGCCCCTGCTGCCTTCCCGGCCCGCAGAAGTGCGCCGACTCGGCCTTCTGCACACGACTGCGCGGTAACACCAGCGAGGCGTTCGTGATCGTGTCCGAGTCGGTCAAGGTGGAGGGCCCGCGCCTCACCGCCGACGTGCGCAACATGGCAAACGCCAACGGCACATTCTCCCTCGCGCTGACAGCCTATGGCGATACGCTGCGCCTGTTTGTGAACGAGCACCCGGACAAGGGGCGGTTCCAGGTGCCGGACGTGCTGGTGCCCGGCCTGGAGGCACGGCAGCAGGTGCGGCTTTTGGGCGGGCGGGGCAGGCTCTGTGCAGGCGGCCAGGTGCATTTCTCCACTGCGCCAGCATGCAAGCACGCTGCTGCTCACCGCAGCCAGCTGATCTTGCGCCATCTTCATCGTCCTTCCTTACAGAATTGGGAGCTGGTGAAGAAGTCGTACACCAAGGCGCGGCTGCGGCTGCCGCCCGCCGGCGCTTCCCCCGGTGCCGAAGTGGAGCTGCGCTTTGCGCCGGCAGCCCTGGAGGTCCGCTCAGCTGCTGCTGTTGCGTTGTGCTGCTGCCCCATTGTTTGCATCCAATGGTGGTGGTGCTGCTGCTGATGCGACTGCCTGCCGGTGCTTCGGCTGTGTCTGTTGCTGCCATCTTGTGCCCAGCCATGTTGCTGGCTTACGAGCATGCAATGTGGGCATGTTTGCAGCTCATTGCCTCATTATGTGTACGATAGGCTGCTGATTGGCATTCAGTTGCGTGCTGAGCATGCCAACTGCTCAACGTCTGATGTCCACATGCCGTGGCTACTTGCATCGCAGGTGTCGGTTGGCGGGCAGCCGGTGCTGGTGTGGAACGGCGGCAAGCAGTTCATCTTTGAGCACCTGCGGGAGAAGCAGGTGCGGTGGCATCTGCTGTGCTGCTGCTGTTGTCATGTTGTACTTCTGCGGTACGTCCATATGCACTCAGGAGAGCCTGGCATCTCCTCATGCCGCTGCTTGCTGCTGGGCTGCTGCTGTTGCCATTGCCACCGCCACGACTGCTGCTGCTGGATGCTGCTGTTGCGACCCAGGCCACGTGCCATTTGCCAATACTGCATGCTGGCAT
>VFQQ010000759.1_pt1 | contig 55844 bp, 52 predicted proteins | sample 3512341 | NCBI WGS metagenome assembly VFQQ01 (sample SAMN10412373, study PRJNA504923) | tailings metagenome | isolation source: Relicate 2 Philex TSF1 revegetated site | place: Philippines: Tuba, Benguet | collected 2017-08-29 | reverse complement strand
CGACATCGCCAAGGAATTCTACCTGTCGCTGCTCGTCGACCGTGAAACCTCGCAGGTTTCGGTCGTGGCCTCGACCGAAGGCGGGATGAACATCGAGGACGTGGCTCACGACACGCCCGAGAAGATCCACACCTTCTCCATCGACCCCGCCACCGGCGTGTGGCCGACCCACCAGCGCGCGCTGGCCAAGGCCCTGGGCCTGACCGGCGGCCTGGCCAAGGAAGCGGCCTCGCTGCTGACCCAGCTCTATACGGCGTTCCTGGCCAAGGACATGTCGATGCTGGAGGTCAACCCGCTGATCGTCACCGGCGATGAGCACCTGCGCGTCCTGGACGCCAAGGTCTCGTTCGACGGCAACAGCCTGTTCCGCCACGCCGACATCCGCGAGCTGCGCGACGAGACGGAAGAGGACCCCAAGGAGATCGAGGCCAGCAAGTACGACCTGGCCTACATCGCCCTGGACGGCGAGATCGGCTGCATGGTCAACGGCGCCGGCCTGGCCATGGCCACCATGGACATCATCAAGCTGTACGGCGCCGAGCCGGCCAACTTCCTCGATGTCGGCGGCGGCGCCAGCAAGGAGAAGGTCACCGCGGCCTTCAAGATCATCACCGCCGATCCGGCCGTGAAGGGCATCCTGGTCAACATCTTCGGCGGCATCATGCGTTGCGACATCATCGCCGAAGGCGTGGTGGAAGCCGTCAAGGAAGTCGGTCTGAAGGTTCCGCTCGTGGTTCGCCTGGAAGGCACCAACGTCGAGCTGGGCAAGAAGATCATCAACGAAAGCGGCCTGAACGTCATCGCCGCCAACGATCTGTCGGACGGCGCTGAGAAGATCGTCGCCGCCGTGAAGGGCGCCCGCTAATGTCGGTTCTCATCGGTTCCAACACCAAGGTCATCTGCCAGGGCATCACCGGCGCCCAGGGCACGTTCCACACCGAGCAGGCCATCGCCTACGGCACCAAGATGGTCGGCGGCGTCACGCCCGGCAAAGGCGGTCAGACGCACATCGGCCTGCCCGTCTTCGACACCGTCGGCGAAGCCAAGGAAGCCACCGGCGCCGACGCCTCGGTGATCTACGTTCCGCCGCCGTTCGCGGCCGACTCGATCCTGGAAGCCATCGACGCCGAGATCCCGCTGATCGTCTGCATCACCGAAGGCATCCCGGTGCTGGACATGGTCAAGGTGAAGAAGGCCCTGGCCGGCTCCAAGTCGCGCCTGATCGGCCCGAACTGCCCGGGCGTCCTGACGCCGGGCGAATGCAAGATCGGCATCATGCCGGGCTCGATCTTCTCGAAGGGCTCGGTGGGCGTCGTCTCGCGCTCGGGCACCCTGACCTATGAAGCCGTGTTCCAGACCACCAACGCGGGCCTGGGCCAGACCACCGCGGTCGGCATCGGCGGCGACCCGGTCAAGGGCACCGAGTTCATCGACGTCCTGGAGATGTTCCTGGCCGACGAGGCGACCAAGTCGATCGTCATGATCGGCGAGATCGGCGGCAGCGCCGAGGAGGACGCCGCCCAGTTCCTGAAGGACGAGGCCAAACGCGGTCGCAGCAAGCCGATGGTCGGCTTCATCGCCGGCCGCACGGCGCCTCCGGGACGCCACATGGGCCACGCCGGCGCGATCGTGTCGGGCGGCAAGGGCGGCGCGGAAGACAAGATCGCCGCGATGGAAGCGGCCGGCATCCGGGTCTCGCCCTCGCCGGCCAGGCTCGGCGAGACGCTCCTTGAAGTGCTCAAGGGCTAAAAAGACCATCCAGAGCCCGGACGCATGACGTCCGGGCTCAATTTTATGCGCCAAGGGGGCCGGTTTCCTCTAAGAAGCCGGGCGCGAGAGACTATATTTACGACCCGACGGTAAGCCGCCGTGTGGGCGGCAAGGCGCGAGAGCGATGGCGGACGACGCAGGCATCATCAACCAGGTTTTGACCGAAACTTCCTTCCTGTACGGCGCGAACGCCGGCTTCGTGGAAGATCTCTACGCCAGATGGGCGGACAATCCGGGCTCGGTCGACCCCTCGTGGGCCAGCTTCTTCGCTTCCCTGCAGGACCGCGCCGAAGAGGTGAAGAAGGCCGCCGCCAAGCCGGCCTGGACGCCCCAGCAGGTTCCCGCCCAGCGTCCGGACTGGCTCTCGGCCATCGACGGCCTGTGGCCGGCGGTCGAAGCCAAGCTCGGCAAGACCATCGAGGCCAAGCAGCCGACCGCGGCCCCGGCCGACGTCCGCGCCGCCACGCTCGACAGCCTGCGCGCGATCATGATGATCCGGGCCTATCGGATGCGCGGCCACCTGCGGGCCAACCTCGACCCGCTCGGCATGACCACGCCTCCGGGCGACGCCACCGAGCTCGACCCGGCGACCTACGGCTTCACGGAAGCCGACTACGACCGCCCGATCTTCCTCGACTACGTGCTGGGCCTGGAGACGGCCACGCTGCGCGAGATCCTGGTCATCCTGCGCCGCACCTACTGCGGCACGATCGGCATCCAGTACATGCACATCTCCGACCCGAAGGAGAAGGCGTGGCTGCAGGAGCGGATCGAGGGCCGCGACAAGGAGATCAACTTCTCCAAGGAGGGCAAGGTCGCCATCCTGAAGAAGCTGATCGAGGCCGAAGGCTTCGAGCGCTTCCTGCACAAGCGCTTCCCCGGCACCAAGCGCTTCGGCCTGGACGGCGGCGAGGCCATGGTCCCGGCCATGGAGCAGATCATCAAGCGCGGCGGCGCGCTGGGCGTTAAGGACATCGTCCTGGGCATGCCGCACCGCGGCCGCCTGAACGTGCTCGCCGCCGTGATGGGCAAGCCCTACCACGTCATCTTCCACGAGTTCCAAGGCGGCTCGTCGGTTCCCTCGGACATCGAGGGTTCGGGCGACGTGAAGTACCACATGGGCGCCTCGTCGGACCGGTCGTTCGACGACAACAGCGTCCACCTGTCGCTGACCGCCAACCCCTCGCACCTGGAGATCGTCAACCCGGTCGTCCTGGGCAAGGCGCGCGCCAAGCAGGCCTTCACCCTGCGCGAGACGCCGGACGCCGGACGCGGCCACGTGCTGCCGCTGCTGCTGCACGGCGACGCCGCGTTTGCGGGCCAGGGCGTCGTGGCCGAGTGTTTCGCCATCTCCGGCGTGAAGGGCTACCGCGTCGGCGGGACGATCCACTTCATCGTCAACAACCAGATCGGCTTCACCACCGCCCCGGCCTACAGCCGGACCAGCCCGTATCCGTCGGACGTGGCGCTGATGGTCGAGGCGCCGATCTTCCACGTGAACGGCGACGATCCCGAAGCCGTCACCTTCTCGGCCAAGGTGGCCACCGAATACCGCCAGCAGTTCGGCAAGGACGTCGTCATCGACATGTTCTGCTACCGGCGGTTCGGCCACAACGAAGGCGACGATCCGACGATGACGTCGCCGCTGATGTACGCCCGCATCAAGGACCAGCTCTCGACCCGCGAGATCTATGCCCGTCGCCTGATCGGCGAAGGCGTGATCACCCAGGCCGAGGGCGACGGCTGGGTCGACGAATTCGCCGCCTTCCTCGACGCCGAGTTCGACGCCGGCAAGAGCTACAAGGCCAACAAGGCCGACTGGCTGGACGGCAAGTGGAAGGGCCTGGCCCTGCCCGGCGACGAAGAGCGCCGCGGCAAGACCAGCGTCCCGATGCAGAAGCTGATCGACCTGGGCCTGAAGATCACCACGATCCCGGCCGGCGTCGACGTGCACAAGACCGTCCGCCGCGTGATCGAGGGCCGTCGCGCCGCCATCGAATCCGGCGAAGGCCTCGACTGGGGCAACGCCGAGCACCTGGCCTTCGCCACCCTGCTCGACGAAGGCTTCCCCGTCCGCCTGTCCGGCCAGGACAGCGTGCGCGGCACCTTCACCCAGCGCCACTCGGACCTGATCGACCAGACCAACGAGGAGCACTACACGCCCCTCAACAACATCCGTCCGGGCCAGGCCAACTACGAGGTCATCGACTCGGCGCTGTCGGAAGAGGCGGTGCTGGGCTTCGAGTACGGCTTCTCGCTGGCCGACCCGAACACCCTGACGCTGTGGGAAGCCCAGTTCGGCGACTTCGTGAACGGCGCCCAGGTGGTCATCGACCAGTTCATCAGCTCGGGCGAACGCAAGTGGCTGCGCATGAGCGGCCTGGTGATGCTGCTGCCGCACGGCTACGAGGGCCAGGGTCCGGAGCACAGCTCCGCGCGCCTCGAGCGCTTCCTGCAGTCGTGCGCCGAAGACAACATGCAGATCATCAACTGCTCGACGCCGGCGAACTATTTCCACGCCCTGCGTCGCCAGGTGCACCGCGAGTTCCGCAAGCCGCTCGTCATCATGACGCCCAAGAGCCTGCTGCGTCACAAGAAGGCGGTCAGCAACCTCAGCGACATGGCCGACGGCTCCAGCTTCCACCGCGTGATGGTGGACGGCGCCGAAGCCGGCTGCGATGTCGGCGGCGTCACCCTGCAGTCCGACGACAAGATCAAGCGCGTCATCATGTGCTCGGGCAAGGTCTACTTCGACCTGGTCGACCAGCGCGCCAAGACCGGCCGCGACGACGTCTACATCCTGCGTCTGGAGCAGTTCTATCCGTGGCCGCTGAAGTCGGTCAGCCAGGTGCTGAACCGCTTCAAGAACGCCGAGCTGGTCTGGTGCCAGGAAGAGCCGAAGAACATGGGCGGCTGGACCTTCGTCGACCCGTGGCTGGAGCTGACCCTGGACCGCATGGACGTGAAGGCCAAGCGCGCCCGCTACGTCGGCCGCCCGGCCTCGGCGTCCACCGCCGCCGGCCTGATGAGCCGCCACCTCAAAGAACTCGAAAACTTCCTGACCGAAGCGTTCGCGTAAGCGACGCATCCCAGGCTTAGAACCGTACGAACGAAAGAAGAGACCGGACCGATGGCCGACATCATGACCCCCGCCCTGGGCGAATCCGTCACGGAAGCGACGGTCGCCCGCTGGACCAAGAAGCCGGGCGACGCGGTCAAGAAGGACGAGATCCTCGTCGAGCTGGAAACCGACAAGGTGAGCCTGGAAGTGGCCTCGCCGGCCGACGGCGTGCTGGAAAGCATCGCCGCCGCCGACGGCGTCACGGTCGAGCCGGGCGCGCTGCTGGGCGTCGTCGCCGCCGGCGCCACGGCTTCGGCCGCTCCCGCCGCCGCGGCTCCGGCTCCCGCGCCGAAGGCTGAACCGGCCCCCGCGCCGGCTGCTCCGGCCGCCGCCGCTCCGGCCCCGGCGGCGAAGGCCGCGCCCGAACAGCTGGCCCCGTCGGTGCAGCGCATCGTGACCGAGACCGGCCTGAACCCGGCCTCCGTCGCCGGCACGGGCAAGGACGGCCGCATCACCAAGGGCGACGCCCTCGCCGCCCTGGAAGCCCGCGCCTCGGCGCCGGCCCCGGCTCCGACCCCGGCCGCGCCGCGTGCGATCCACGAGCGCGAAGAGCGGGTGAAGATGACGCGCCTGCGTCAGACCATCGCCCGCCGCCTGAAGGAGGCCCAGAACACGGCCGCCATGCTGACGACCTTCAACGAGGTCGACATGACGGCGGTCATGGCCCTGCGCAATCAGTACAAGGACGTGTTCGAGAAGCGCCACGGCGTGAAGCTCGGCTTCATGTCCTTCTTCGTGAAGGCCTGTATCGCGGCGCTGAAGGACATCCCGGCGGTCAACGCCGAGATCGACGGCGACACCCTGGTCTACAAGAACCACTACGACATCGGCATCGCGGTCGGCACCGAGAAGGGCCTGGTCGTGCCGGTCGTGCGTGACGCCGACGCCCTGAACCTGGCCGAGATCGAAAAGACCATCGGCGGCCTGGGCAAGAAGGCCCGCGACGGCCAGCTGGCTCTGGAGGACCTGCAGGGCGGGACCTTCTCGATCACCAACGGCGGCATCTACGGCTCGCTGATGTCGACCCCGATCCTGAACGCGCCGCAGTCGGGCATCCTGGGCATGCACGCCATCAAGGAACGCCCGATGGTCGTGAACGGCCAGATCGTCGCCCGCCCGATGATGTACCTCGCCCTCAGCTACGACCACCGCGTGGTCGACGGCCAGGGCGCCGTGACCTTCCTGGTCAAGGTGAAGGAGTACATCGAGGATCCGCAGCGCCTGCTGCTGGACCTCTAGGGCTTGAAGGACCGTCTGTTCCTGCTTCCGGCGACCGGGTTCGAGAACCCGGCGCTGGAGGACGACCTGGGCCGGGGCTGGTTCTGCCCGCCCTGCGCCATGGTCGAGGGCTTTCTCGCAGCCTTCCCACACGTCCGGGAACAGCTGGAGGTCGCCTATGTGCCGTTTCCCCGGCCGCGACGGCCGGTCGTCGACCTGGTCGGCGAGGCGCATCAGGGCCTGCCGCTGCTGATCCTGGCCGACCCTTCCGAAGGGGGCGACGGGACCGAGACGGCCAACGGCCTGGCCTTCATCTCCAACGAGAAGGCCATCCTGCGCTACCTCGGCCGCCGCTACGGCGCGGCCCAGCCGCTGCCCTAGAAGAGCCGACGAGAACCAAGATCAAGCCCCCCCGCGCCCTGGCCAGGACGCGGGTTTTTCTTCGCCTATTTGGCCGCGGACGGCGGGGCGTAGAGCTTGCGGAAGGCCGCCAGCGCGGCCGGGTGATAGATGGTGGCGTGGGTCTCGCCGGCCATCGGCGCATAGGTCCAGGTCAGGCCCGTCGGCGCCTTGGCCTTCAGCGCCGCGACCAGGTCGTCGACGCCGGTCTGCATCTCGCGCCCCTCGTCGGCGATGGTCAGGTAGAGGCGGCGCTCGCCCGCCGGCTGGGCGGCCAGCAGCGCCGACGAATGGCGGGTCATCTCGCCCTTGTCCCACCAGACGCTGGGGCTGACCGCGATGTAGTCGTCGAACAGCCGGGGCTCTCGCAGGAAGGTCTCGACCACGAACAGCCCGGCCAGCGACTCGCCCATCAACGTGGTCTCGCCCGAGGTCCGATAGCGACTTTTCACCCAGGGCTGCAGCTCCTCCGCCAGGAAGCGGCGGAACTTGGCCGAACCCCCGCTGGTCGGCGCCATCTTCAAGTCCTCGGGATCCTTCGACGGATAGGTCATGTCGCGGCGACGATCGGTCCCTTCGACCCCGACCACGATCGCCTCCTCACAGGTTCCGACCAGGCCGCACAGCTGCATCAGGCCGGCGATGTGCAGGAAGTCCTCCTGCTCGCCGCCGTCCATCAGATAGAGCACGCGGTAGGTCCCCTTGCCGGTCTCGTAGCCGGCCGGCAGACGGACGTTGATCTTCCGCGTCTCGCCCAGGATCTTCGACTCCAGCGCATACGACTGGCCGATGACGATCGGCCGGCCCTGCTCGACCGGCGCAACCTGGGCATGGACGCCGCCGGCTCCCGCAACGACGGCCAGACCCAACGCGACCGCGAGCGCCTTGTGAAACCCCATACGTCTTCCCCATGTCTTGTCGGAGAACCCTACTAGCCGGGGCCGACCGTGACCGAAAGCGCGCGCGGGCTTTCCCAGGCGACGGGTTCGCGCGATGGTGGCGATCCGGGAGGCGACATGGCGCTGGTCGAGGCCGCGAGGTTCCATACCCTGTCCGAGGCGCAGGTCGCCGCCTCGCTGCTGCGTTCGGCCGGCATCGATCCGGCCGTATCCGACGTCCACTACGGCAGCGTGTTCTGGCTGGAGCAGAAGGCGCTCGGCGGCTTCCGTCTCAGCGTCGCCGAGGAAGACCTGCTCGACACCCTGGCGCTGCTGAGCGGACCGCCGCCCTACAACGAAGATTTCGAGCCCTACGACCCGATCGAGCCGCTCTCGAACGGGCAGCGCGCCCTGGCCATGGGTCTGGGCCTGACGCTGGGTCCCGCGGCCGGCTGGCTGGCCACCGGCCGGGGCCGCAACAGCCGGCCGTTCGCCGAGCTGCTGTCCGGCATGATCATCGCCGCCGTGCTGCTGGCGGTGGTCGGCGGCGTGTTCCTGCTGATCGCCAACGTCTTCTTCAACCCCATCTGAGCCCTGTCCGATGGTCGACGACGACCGCAACATCGTCTCCGGCCCGCCCCGCTGGCGATGGCCGCTGAGCCGCGCCCGCGACCTGCACCTCGGCTCCGCCCCGCGGCGGACCGCCGGCATCGTCGACGCCGGCGCCGGCGCCGCCCCGCGCAACCGGCCGGCCCCCGCCAAGACCCGCCCGACCAAGGCGTCCCGCCGGCCGCCCCGATTCGATCTCCAGCGGGCTCCGCTCGCAGTTCCGTGGAAGCGTTGGCCCGCGACGACCGTCATCCTCGCCGCCCTGCTCTTCCACGCGCTGCCTCATCTGGCGCTGATCGGCAGCGCCCTGTCGGCGGAGGACGCCAGGGCGCTGATCCGCGAGAGCGTCGGCCTTGTTCCGGTGATCGGCGCATTCGAGCCGGAGCGGTGGCTGGCGCCGGCCGCCTCCGCCTGGCTTTGGCAGCCGATCGCCGTGGTCGCGGCCGCGGCGCTGATCCGGTTCGTCGCGCTCAGCATGGCCGGCCGCTATCCTCTGGGCGCGATCTGGGTCGCGTTCCTGGCCCTGCTCGTCGACGGCGGGAGCTGGCTCTACAGGGGGCTGTCGCTCTGGGGGACCGCCTACACGCCGGCCGAGGGCGAGGCGTTGCTCACCCTGCTCAAGGTCGAAGGCGGCGCGCTTGTGGTCCTGCTCTTCCTGTTCGGCCGGCGTCGGGCCAGGGCGTGAGCAGCGGGGCCTTCGAAACCCGTTTTCGGGGTCTCTTGTGTTGACCTAGGGACCTGACGCCTTAAACCGCCTCGCGAGGACGCGCCCGCGCCCCCATATACCGGACTGCATCGAGAGAAAGCGGCTTATTCCCATGGCTCAGTACGACGTCGTCATCATCGGGGGCGGCCCCGGCGGCTACAACGCGGCGATCCGCGCCGGACAGCTGGGCCTGAAGGTCGCCTGCGTCGAAGGGCGCGAGACCCTGGGCGGCACCTGCCTGAACGTCGGCTGCATGCCGTCGAAGGCGCTGCTCCATGCGTCGGAGTTCTACGAGGCCGCGGCCGGCGGCGAGTTCGCCAAGCTCGGCATCGAGGTGAAGCCCAAGCTGAACCTCGAGCAGATGATGGCCCAGAAGGCCGAGAGCGTAAGCGCCCTGACCAAGGGCATCGAGTTCCTGTTCAAGAAGAACAAGGTCGAGTGGCTGAAGGGCTGGGGCCGCATCGACGGGCCCGGCAAGGTCGTGGTCAAGGCCGCCGACGGCGCGGAAACCACTCACGAAGCCAAGAACATCGTCATCGCCACCGGCTCGGAGCCGACCCCGCTGCCGGGCGTCGAGGTCGACAACAAGCGCATCGTCGACTCCACCGGCGCCCTGTCGCTGCCGGAAGTCCCCAAGTCGCTGATCGTCATCGGCGCCGGCGTCATCGGCCTGGAGCTGGGTTCGGTCTGGCGCCGCCTGGGCGCCGAGGTCACCGTCGTCGAGTTCCTGGACCGCATCATCCCGGGCACGGACGAGGAGGTCGCCAAGACCTTCCAGCGCGCGCTGACCAAGCAGGGCTTCCAGTTCAAGCTGGGCAGCAAGGTCACCGGCGCGAAGAACACCGGCAAGGGCGTCGAACTGACCGTCGAGCCGGTCGCCGGCGGCGCGGCCGAGACCCTCAAGGCCGACTACGTCCTGGTGGCCATCGGCCGCCGTCCCTACACCCAGGGCCTTGGCCTGGAGACGGTCGGCGTCGAGACCGACAAACGCGGCGTGGTCGGCAACGATCACCACAGGACGTCTGCTCCGGGCGTCTGGGTCGTCGGCGATGTCACCACCGGTCCGATGCTGGCCCACAAGGCCGAGGACGAGGCCGTGGCCGCCATCGAGCTGATCGCGGGCAAGGCCGGCCACATCAACTACGACATCATTCCGGGCGTCATCTACACCAAGCCGGAAGTGGCCACGGTCGGCAAGACCGAGGAGGAGCTGAAGGCGGCGGGCGTCGAATACAAGGTCGGCAAGTTCCCGTTCCTGGCCAACAGCCGCGCCAAGATCAATCACGAGACCGAGGGCTTCGTGAAGGTCCTGGCCGACGCCAAGACCGACCGCATCCTGGGCGCCCACATGGTCGGCCCGAACGTCGGCGACATGATCGCCGAATACTGCGTGGCCATGGAGTTCGCCGGCGCGTCGGAAGACGTGGCCCGCACCTGCCACCCGCACCCGACCCGCTCCGAAGCCCTGCGCCAGGCCGCCATGGGCGTCGAAGGCTGGACGATGCAGGCCTGATCCGACGGCGGCGAGGCCTCGTCGAGGTCTCGCCGCGCGCGTCCTGAGCGGCCGGTCTGCAAGAGCCGCTAGCCAAGTCCGCATTCATCGACCTACGCTCTCCCAAAAAGACGAGGGAGAGAACGATGACCCATGGTGCGCCCGTCTGGCGGGACGTCGAGATCGCGGCTGTCCGCGAGCTTCTGATCCAGCTTCGCGACGTCGAGAACGGCCCCGGGAGCTGGGAAGAGCGCCGCACGGGCATGGACGCCTTCGGCGCGTCCGCGACCCTGCCGGACGGCCTCGTGGTGGACAGCATCGACATCGCCGGACTCGAGGCGGAGACCCTCACGCCCGTCGGGGCGACCCAGGGCCGGGCGCTGCTCTATCTGCACGGCGGCGGCTACTGCGTCGGCAGCCCCCGCAGCCACCGGGGCCTGGCCGCGCGATTGGCGACGGCGATCGGCTGCCCGGCGCTGGTTCCCCACTATCGGCTGGCGCCGGAGCATCGCTTCCCGGCGGCCGTCGACGACGCGGTGAAGGCCTACCGCCATCTGCTCGGCGAAGGCGTCGAGCCCGGCCGCATCGTCATCGCGGGCGACAGCGCGGGCGGCGGCCTGACCATCGCCACGGCCATCGCCATCCGCGACAGCGGCCTGCCGCAGCCGGCCTGCCTGTTCGCGATCAGTCCCTGGGCCAACCTGGCTCAGACCGGAACCGCCTACGCCGCCGTGCTGCATGATCCGATGCTCACGCGGGAGGGCCTCCAGGAAATGGCCGACGCCTATCTGCAGGGCGAGGGGCCCGGGCATCCGCTGGCCTCGCCCGCCCTGGCCGATCTGCACGACCTGCCGCCGATGCTGATCCACGCGGGCAGCCAGGAGATCCTGGCCAGCGACGCCACCCTGCTGGCCGAACGGGCCGGTCTGGCCGGGGTCGAGGTGCGGGTCGAGATCTGGCCGGAGATGATCCACGTCTGGCACGCCTTCGCCGAATGGCTGGGGGCGGGCCGCCGGGCGATCGAGGAAGCCGGAGTCTGGGCAAGGGGGAAACTGGCGTGAGCGATACGACTTTGGAGACCTTCGTCGAACTGCCGGGCCTGCTGGCCACCTTCCGTCAGGAGGTGGTCGCGGGCGGCGCCGGCTGGGGCGCGACCATCGACGACCTGCTGAAGGAATGGAGCCGGACGCGGGTCGAGACGGCGATCGGCGAGGTCGACGCCCTGCTCGCCGCCGGCCTGTCGGAGCACGATCTCGGCAAGCGGCTGTGGGCGCTCGGGGCGGAAGCCTTCCCCGACCGGACGCCGGTGGCGACGCTGCACGACCTTCGCAGCCACCTGGCGGCCAAGCTCTAGACGCCGGTTCGCGTCAAAAGCGACTCCACAACCCTGGCGAGATGTGATTTAGTTACCCGTGGGTAAGTGATCGACCCGCGGACGGGTCGTTCCGCCCTCTCTTCACCGGCGCGGCCGGACGTCCCGGCCGCCCCGGCGCAACGCCACGGGGAGACGGACATGACCGCCAAGCGACCGAACATCCTGCTGATCACCTGCGACCAGTACCGGTTTCCGCGTTTCTCGTACGGTCCCGACGCCGGCTTCGCCCAGCCGCTGAAGGATATCCTCGGCTTCCAGGGCGAGGTCGACGAGACCAACCCTTACGCCCGCTACTTCCCGGGCCTGCTGGCCCTGCGGGAGAACTCGGTGGTCCTGCGCAACCACACCATCGCGTCCAGCGCCTGCACGCCCAGCCGGGCGGTGATCTACACCGGTCAGTACGGAACCCGCACCGGCGTCACCCAGACCGACGGCCTGTTCAAGAGCGGCGACTCTCCGAACTTCCCCTGGCTCGAGCCCGACGGCGTCCCGACCCTGGGGACCTGGATGCGGCACGCCGGCTACACGACCCACTATTTCGGCAAATGGCACGTCAGCAATCCGCCGGACCATTCGCTGGAGACCTTCGGCTTCGACGACTGGGAGGAATCCTGGCCGGAACCGCACGGGGCGGCGCCGAACAACCTCGGCATCTACCGCGATGCGGGGTTCACCGATTCCGTCTGCGCCTTCCTGCGCCGCCAGGCCCTGGCCGACGACTACAACCGCGTGCTGGCCGAGGAGCAGCAGGTCGACCCCTACGCCGCCGGACCGAATGAGACGCTGCCCTGGTTCGCGGTGGCCTCGTTCACCAACCCACACGACATCGCCACCTATCCGGCGGTGGTCGCCCAGGCCCTGCCGACGCCGGACGGCTCGGGGACCCAATCGCTCTTCCAGTCCCTGACCATCCCGCTCGGCGGCCAGGTCACGCCGCCGCCGACCCAGGGCACGGCAAAGGTTTCGCTCAATCCGCTGGGCTTCCCGCAGGCCTGCGCCACGGCGTCGCCGACGCAGAACGAGGACCTGTCGACCAAGCCGGCCTGCCAGTTCGACTATTCCTACAAGGTCAGCCTGGCCCTGAACTCCAAGACCGGCTTCAACATCGTCCACCGCACCGATCCGACGGACATGAAGAAGGCGACCGCCGAGGCCGCGGCCATCGCGCTGCAGGGTCCGATCCCGTTCCAACTTTCGGATAATCCCGACCAGTCGGCGCTGAACTTCATCCAGCTCTACGCCTGGCTCCACGCCGTGGTGGACATGCACATCTCGGCGGTGCTGCGGGCCCTGGAGGAGACCGGTCAGGCCGACAACACCATCGTCGTCTTCCTGGCCGACCACGGCGAATACGCCGCCGCCCACGGCATGATGATCGAGAAGTGGCACACCGCTTACCAGGAGGCGCTGCATGTGCCGGTGGTCGTCCGCTTCCCGCCGTCGATGACGTCGACCGCGCAACACCAGCTGGACGAGCTGACCAGCCACATCGACATCGTGCCGACCATCCTGGGCCTGGCGGGCAAGGACCAGGATTGGCGCGAACGGACACGCCACCTGATGCTCCAGCTCGGCCGCCACAAGGACGTGCCGCCGCTGCCCGGCGTCGACCTCTCGGGCCTGCTCAAGGGCGACACGACCACGGTCACGGAGCCCGACGGCCGCGAACGCACGGGCGTGCTGTTCGTCACCACCGACGAGATCACCGCCCCGCTGCCACCGCTGGACAACCCGCAGAACATCAAGTGCGAGAAGGAGTTCGTCGTCTACAACGCGGTGGTCGAGGCGGTCCGAAAGGGCGTCGGCCGCAACGATCCGGTCGCCCTGGCCCCCGGCCCTGTCCGTCAGCCCAACAACATCCACTGCGTCCGGACCAAAGGCTTCAAGCTGGCCCGATACTTCGACCCCAACGGCGTCGAGGCGGACCAATGGGAGATGTACGACCTCCACACCGACCCGAACGAGGCGACCAACCTCGTCCAGGTCGCCGTCTCGCCGCCGACCATCCGCACCGACCTGCCGCACGACCGCGATATCGCGCGTCTCCAGGCCGAGGCGGACCGGCTCGCGGCGCTGCTTCAGGCCCTGGTCGACCGCGACCTGACCACGAAGCCGACGACGACCGCGGACGCGGCCTGACTGGGGGGTCAGGCCATGGCGGCCCGCAGCGCTCCCTTCGAAAGCGCTGCGGGCCGCCGCCTTCGTCAGCCGCCGGCGCGGATAGGCCTTGCGTGGTTCGAGACGCCGGCCTGAGAGCCGGCTCCTCTCCACGACGAAGGTGGGCGGCGCTCTGCTGAACTCGTCATCCCGAGGAGCGAGCCTCAAGCGAGCGCCTCGAAGGACGCGCTACGCCCGCGGATGCGCCTTGGCGTAGGCGCCCAGCAGCGCTTCGGCGTCGACGGCCGTGTACTTCTGCGTCGTCGACAGCGAGGCGTGGCCGAGCAGTTCCTGGATCGAGCGCAGATCGGCGCCGGCCCCGAGCAGGTGGGTGGCGAAGCTGTGGCGCAGGGCGTGCGGCGTGGCGCGGTCGGACAGACCGAGCCGGCTGCGCAGGGTCTGCATCCGGGCCTGGACGTGACGCGGACTCAGCGGACCGCCGCGTGGCGCACGGAACAGCGTCTCATCCGGCGCCAAGGCGAAGGGGACCGCGGCCAGATAGGCGTCGACCGCCTCGCGCACGGCGGGCAGCACCGGCACGATCCGCGTCTTGGAGCCCTTGCCCAGGATGCGCAGGCTGTCGCCCAGCGGCGCGTCCGAGCGCTTCACCGACAAGGCCTCGCTGATCCGCAGGCCGCAGCCCCAGAGCAGGGTCAGCACCGCCTCGTCGCGCAAAGCCTCCCACTCGGCGCGGTCGGGGTCCTGGGCGGCCTCCTCGATCAGACCGCGGGCGTTGTCCTCGCTGACCGGGCGCGGCGCGCCGGGCTTCACCCGGGGGCCCCTCACCAGGGTCAGGGCGGGATTGGGCGTGGAAAGCCGGCGATCAAGGAAGCCGTGATAGGAGCGGATGGCCGACAACGCCTGCGACACCGACCGGGCCGACAGCGGATGGTCGCCGCTGCGCCGATGGGCCAGATAGGCGCGGATCTCCGCGGGTGTGATCGTTCCCGTCGCCGCCAGGCTCAGGGTCTCGCCGCGATGCTGCTCCAGGAAGAACAGATAGGGCTGCACCGCGCCCAGATAGGCCTCGATCGTGCGCGGCGAGACCCGCCGCTCGTTGGCGAGATGGTCCAGCCAGGCCTGCATGGCCTCGCGCGCGGTCATTTCCTTCTCCCTGCGGAATAAGGATGGAGGGAGGTCACAGCACCGGCCATCGCTCCGCCGTCCGTTCGAGCACCCGGGCCAGGAAGGCGACGAGTTCGGCGCCCATGTCCTTGGTGAACCCCTCCGCATCCGGCGAGCCGAAGGCCAGGACGCCCTGACGTGCGGGCTCCCAGATCGCCAACCGGACCATGGCCATGGAGCGGACCTCGTCGGCCTTGGCGCCGAAGAGGCCGCGGGCCGGGGCGTGGAAGCCCATCCGATGCAGCCGCTGCGGTCCCAGGATCAGGTCGGCCTGCCCCTCGACCAGGGCGTGCCACCCGGCGGGGGTGCGCTCCGGCCCCTCGATGGAGATCACCGCGCCGACCAGGCCGAATCGCAGCGCGGCCATCTCGTCCACCCTGCGGGCCAGGTCCGAGAGGTTGCGGGCCTCCAGCATGTCGATGACCGCCGCATGGGTCTGGGCCTGGGCGGCGAAGTTCGCCCGGGCCGTGGCCTCCAGCTGCCTGCGGACCTTCGATTCGCGCTTGTGGGCGGCGTTGACCCGGGCCAGCGCCGCCGGCCCGAAGTCGACGAGATTGGCGGCGTCCACCCGCAGGCCCAGATCGGCCAGCAGCTCGACATCGTCCCGGATGACGTGCGGATGGGCCCGCAGAACGCGGCGGAGCTCTTCCGTCGCCGATTCCTTGCGCTTCGCCTCACTCATGATCCGCCCCTGAACAGCCCTTGGGGAGCGGTCGTCCGTTCCCCTACAGAATCGACTGACCGGTCTTCGCCCAGTCGCTCAGGAACTGTTGAAGCCCCGTCTCGGTTAACGGGTGCTTGAAGAGGGACTCGAAGACCGCCGGCGGCAGGGTGGCGCAGTCGGCCCCGGCGAGGGCGGATTCGGTCACATGCGCGGCCGTGCGGATCGACGCGGCGAGGATCTCGGTGTCGAAGCCGTAGTTGTCGTAGACGGCGCGGATCGCCTGAATCAGCTCGATCCCGGAACCGTTGGTCTGGTCGTCCAGACGGCCGATGAAGGGCGAGACGTAGGTCGCGCCGGCCTTGGCCGCCAGCAGCGCCTGGGCCGCCGAGAAGCACAGCGTCACGTTGGTCTGGATGCCTTCGCGGGCGAACGCCGAGGTCGCGATCAGCCCGGCCCTGGTCAGCGGCACCTTGACCACCACATTGGGGGCGATGCCCGCCAGCTTGCGCCCTTCCGCCAGCATGCCCTCGGCGTCGACGGCGACGGCCTCGGCGCTGACCGGCCCCTCGACGAGGTCGCAGATTTCGGCGATGACCTCGGTCATCGGCCGGCCGGACTTGGCGATCAGCGTCGGGTTGGTGGTCACGCCGTCGACCAGGCCGGTGGCGACGAGGTCCTTCAGGACGGCGGTGTCGGTGGTGTCGAGAAACAGCTGCATGGGGCTGCTTTTAGCTGCTCTTGGCGTATGGAACTACCTGTGACGCGCATCGCCTCCATCCTTCTGCCCATGCCCCTGCCCGAGGCGTTCGACTACGCCGAGCCGGAGGGGATGGACCTGGCCGTCGGCGACCACGTCGCCGTGCCTCTGGGCCCGCGTACGGCGCGCGGCGTGGTCAGCGCCCTGCGCGAGGGCGCGGGCGGCAACCGGCCGCTGAAGCCGGTGCTGGAGAAGCTCGACGATCCGGCCCTGCCCGAGGGCACGTTGCGCTTCGTCGAGTGGGCGGCGCGCTATTCCGTCGACGTTCCCGGCCAGCCGCTGGCCATGGCCCTGCGCGGCCTGCGCGCGCCCCGGCCCAAGCCGACCAAGCTGCTCGAGGCCACCGGCCGGGCGCCGGGGCGAATGACCCCCGCGCGGGAGAAGGCGCTGGCCGCCGCCGCGGAAGGACCGCTGGTCCCGAGCGACCTGGCCGCCAGGGCGGGCGTGTCGGCGGGCGTCGTGAAGGGATTGGTCGACGAGGGCGCCCTGGCCGTCCGGCTGGAAACGCCGGAGGTCCGTTTCGACGACCTCGACCTGGCCTCGCCCGGTCCCGCCCTGAACCCTGGCCAGCGCGCGGCCGCCGAGGTGCTGGTCGAGATGGTCCACGAAGGCGGCTTTCAGGCGGCGCTGCTCGACGGCGTGACCGGCTCGGGCAAGACCGAGGTTTATCTCGAGGCCGTCGCCGCGGCCCTGGCGGCCGATCCGACCGCCCAGGTCCTGGTCCTGCTGCCCGAGATCGCCCTGACCCAGGCGGTGCTGACCCGTTTCCAGGCGCGCTTCGGCGGCCTGCCGGCGGAATGGCACTCGGCCGTGCCGCCGCCGCGCCGGCGCCAGGTTTGGGAGGGCGTCGCCTCCGGCAAGGCGCGGATCGTCGTCGGCGCGCGCTCGGCGCTGTTCCTGCCCTACGCCGATCTCAGGCTGGTCGTCGTCGACGAGGAGCACGACGGCTCGTTCAAGCAGGAAGAGGGCTTCATCTACCAGGCCCGCGACCTGGCCGTGGCCCGGGCCCATCTGGAGAAGTGCGCCGTCGTCCTGGCTTCGGCGACGCCGTCGCTGGAGACGCTGTGGAACGCCGGCCAGGGCCGTTATCGCTGGTTGAGGCTGGCGGCGCGGCATGGCGCGTCGCAGCTGCCCGACGTCGAGCTGATCGACATGCGCGAGACGCCGCCGGAGACCGGCCGCTGGCTGTCGCCGCCGCTGGTCAGGGCCATGGCCGAGACCTTCGAACGGGGGGAGCAGACGCTGCTGTTCCTGAACCGGCGAGGCTATGCGCCGCTGGTCCTCTGCCGCGCCTGCGGCGAACGGATGAAGGCTCCGGACACCGACAGCTGGCTGGTCGAGCACCGCTACACCGGCCGCCTGGTCTGCCACCTGACGGGCTTCTCGATGCCTCGGCCGGACAAGTGCCCCCATTGCGGCGCCCAGGACAGCCTGGTCTCGATCGGCCCCGGCGTAGAGCGGGTCGAGGAGGAGGTGCGGTCGCTGTTCCCGCAGGCGCGGGTGGCGGTCTTCTCGTCCGACACCGTGTTCGACGCCGAGGGCGCGCGAACGATGGTCCAGGTGATGGCGGCCGGCGAGATCGACGTGATGGTGGCCACCCAGGCGGCGGCCAAGGGCCACGACTTCCCGAACCTGACGCTGGTGGGCGTCGTCGACGCCGACCTCGGTCTGCGCGGCGGCGACCTGCGGGCCGGCGAACGGACTTTCCAGCTGCTGGCCCAGGCCAGCGGCCGGGCCGGACGCCGCGAACGCCCCGGCCGGGCCCTGTTGCAGACCTATGCGCCGGAGCACGCGGTGATGCAGGCCCTGAAGGACCAGGACCGCGACGCCTTCGTCGAGGCGGAGATGACGGGGCGCGAACTGGCCGCCCTGCCCCCCTTCGGGCGACTGGCGGCGATCATCGTGTCCGGCCCCGATCCGGCGGCGCTGGAGACCTATGTCCGCAACCTGGCCTCGGTCGCGCCCAACGCCGAGGGGGTGGACATCTTCGGTCCGGCCGACGCGCCGCTGGCGCTGGTGCGCGGACGGCGGCGCAAGCGGTTCCTGGTGCGGGCCGACCGCACCGTCGACCTGCAGGGCTTCCTCGCCGCCTGGCGCGCCCGCGCCCGGCCGCCGGGCCAGATCCGCGTCACCCTTGACGTCGACCCCTACAGCTTCCTCTGACCCAAAGAAGAAGGGCGCGGCCCCGAGAGACCGCGCCCTTCCGAAGTTCAGCCGGGAGGCTGGGGCCTAGTGGCCCTTGGCCTCGCCGTCGGCGGCCTGCTTGGCCTTCTTGGCCTGGCTGGCGCGGGACCACATGTTCAGGCCCTCAACCAGGGCCGAGAAGGCCATGGCGGCGTAGATGTAGCCCTTGGGCACGTGGACGCCGAAGCCGTCGGCGATCAGCACCAGGCCGATCATCAGCAGGAAGCCCAGGGCCAGCATGACCACGGTGGGGTTGTTGTTGATGAAGTTGGCCAGCGGATCGGCGGCCAGGAACATCACCGCCACGGCGATGACGACGGCCACGATCATGACCGGCACGTGATCGGTCATGCCGACGGCGGTCAGGATCGAGTCGATCGAGAACACCAGGTCCAGCATGATGATCTGGAAGATCGCCGAACCGAAGTTCGAGATCACCGCCTTGCTGGTGTCCATCACGTCGCCGGTCGGGGCCGGGTCCACGCTGTGGTGGATTTCCTTGGTCGCCTTCCAGAGCAGGAACAGGCCGCCGGCGATCAGAATCAGGTCGCGCCAGGAGAAGGCCGTGTCGAAAGTCGGCTCGCCGTGCGCGCCGACGGCGCCGTGGAAGCCCAGGTCGAACACCGGCTTGGTCAGGCCGACCAGCCAGGCGATCGAGAACAGCAGCGCGATCCGCATGATCAGCGCCAGCGACAGGCCGATCCGGCGCGCGCTCTGGCGTTGATGCTCGGGCAGCTTGTTCGAAAGGATGGAGATGAAGACGAGATTATCGATGCCGAGTACGACCTCCATCACCACCAGGGTGACGAGCGCCGCCCATACGGCGGGGTCGGCGGCGAGCTGCAACAAGCTGTCCATAGGGGGATTTCAGGCCTTTCACGTCTGATGAACCGATAGCCGCTATCGTAGCGGGAGAAACGGCCGGGTGAACCGAATTCGGACATTCGCCCGGCGCGAGAGTTGCACTCGCGCCCTACGAGCGCCCGAAAGGCGCCGGTTCGAGACAGGGAGACCCCCGCATGCAGGACGCCGCCGACATCCGTCCGCTGACATCGCTGCGCTTCTTCGCGGCGCTCTGGGTGGTGCTGTTCCATTACTGGCCCAAGCTGGACGTGGGCTTCTCGCCGGCCTTCGTCGAGAAGGGCTACCTGGGGGTCGAGCTGTTCTTCACCCTGTCGGGCTTCATCCTCTGCCACGTCTACCTGACCGCCTTCGGCGAGGGCCGGTTCAAGTACGGCGACTTCCTGTGGAACCGGCTCGCGCGGGTCTATCCGCTGCACCTCGCCACCCTGCTGGGCATGATCGGCCTGGGCGTCGTCGCGGGGCTGGCCGGCTTCGGGGTCGACGCCAACCTGCTCGACTGGCGCTCGCTGCCGGCCAACCTGCTACTGCTGCAGGCCTGGGGGCTGGCGCCGTCGGCGGCCTTCAACCATCCGTCCTGGTCGATCTCGGCGGAGTGGTTCGCCTACCTGACCTTCCCGGCCTTCGCCTTCATCGCCTGGAAACTGCGCAAGCGGCCCTGGCTGCTGGCCGGTCTGACCCTGGCGGCGATCGCGACTCTTTATCCGACCTTCCAGGCCCTGACCGGCAAGTCGCTGACCCAGGCCACGATCGCCTGGGGCGCGCTGCGGATCGTCCCCTGCTTCGCGCTGGGCTGCGCCATGCACAGCCTGTGGAAATCCGGCGCGATCAAGAGCGTCGCCCAGGCCGCCGTCGGCGCCCTGATTTCAGGCGCCGCCGTGGTCGCGGCGACCGTTCTGGGGGCGCCGGACATGGTCGCGGTGGCCTTCTTCGGGGGGCTGATCCTGTCGCTGGCGGGCCTTGCGCAGCATGGCTCGCGCTTCGCCTCGCAATCGGGTTTCGTCTACTTGGGCGAGATCAGCTACTCGACCTACATGATCTGCGTTCCGTGGAAGATCGTCTTCGTGAACGCCGCGGCGAAATTCTTGAATCTGACCGATGAAAAGCTGCCGCTCGGGCTGTGGATAGTCTTTATCGCCGGCGTCGTTCCACTGTCGGCCGCCTCGTATCATCTGATCGAAAAACCTGCCCGCGCCCGCATGAAACTGATGGCCGAGGCTTGGCGGACTCGGCGGGCGACCACCGTCACCGCGTGAAAAGACTCTTTTCATTCGTGCGTGAGATGGTATCTCCCACCTCTAGTGTGACGGGGGAGTAATCCTGGATGCGTCAACGGACGAGAGCCCTGCTGGGTTCCCTGGCCGCCGCAGTGGTGATGAGCCTTGCGCCCACGGCGAATGCTCTGGCCGATAACTATTGGCAGTGCGTGCCCTTCGCCCGGCTTCTGTCGGGCATCCAGATCTATGGCGACGCCAGGACCTGGTGGGGACAGGCCGTCGGCAAGTACGAGACCGGTCGCGACCCGCGGCTGGGCGCCGTGCTGGCCTTCAAGCCGACCGGCAAGATGCAGCTCGGCCATGTCGCCGTCGTCAGCCACGTGCTGACCGACCGCGTCATCCAGATCACCCACGCCAACTGGTCCCGGATCGGCGGCGCCCGCGGTCAGATCGAACGCGACGTCACCGTGATCGACGTCTCCCCGATGGGCGACTGGTCGCAGGTCAAGGTCTGGTACGATCCGATCCGCGACATCGGCACCTCGACCTATCCGACCCACGGCTTCATCTATCAGAACGCCCAGGCCCAGCGCCTCGCCCAGACCGATCCGCGCTACTGGTCGAACCAGGGCATTCAGCTGGCCCGCGCCGCCGCCAACCAGGCGGTCAACGGCGTCAGCCCGCTGCCTTCGCCGATGGGCGTCCTGAACCAGGCCGCCGACGCCACCGACCGGATCGCCGCCCTGATCCAGGCCGCGACCAGCCAGGGCCAGACCGCCGCCGCGCCCGCCGCCCCGGCGACGGCCGAAGGCGACAACTGATCCAACCGCATTGACGGCCCCTCCGGCGCGCCCCATTCCATGGGGCGCGGACCAGAGGAACTGTCTTCATGCTCAGGGTGCTTCGAACGGCCGGCCGCGGGCTGCAGGACATCGAGGCCGTCGGCCCCGACTGGACGTTGCCCTCCGACGCCGCCTGGATCGACCTGAACAATCCCACGCGTGACGAGGAGCTCGCCGCCGAGCGGGTGCTGGGCGTCCAGCTGCCGACGCGCGAGGAGATGGCCGAGATCGAGGTCTCCTCGCGGCTCTACCAGGAGGACGGCGCGACCTTCATGACCGCCTTCGTGCTGGTCGGCGCCGACGACCAGACCCCGACCCTCCAGCCGGTCACCTTCGTCCTGGCCAAGGGCATCGTCACCACGATCCGCTACATCGAGCCCAAGGCCTTCAAGGCCTACGCCGCCCAGGCGGTCCGCGACCCCGAGTTCTGCCTCAGCGGCGCCGGCGCCTTCCTGGGCCTGCTCGACGCTCTCGTCGACCGTATCGCCGATATCCTGGAAAAGACCTCCGCCGACGTGGAGGAGATCTCGCACGACATCTTCATCCCCACGCGCAAGGGCGGCTTCAAGCCGATCCTGCGCCGGCTCGGCCACAGCCAGTCGCTGGCCGCCAAGGCGCGCAGCAGCCTGGTCAGCCTGGGCCGGCTGGTCTCGTTCGCCTCGCTGGCCGGAGACGTCGCCGGCGCCCGGGACCATCGTGACCGGCTGAGGACGCTGCAGCGCGACGTGCAGTCCCTGACCGACCACTCCGCCTACCTGACGGAGAACGTGACCTTCCTGCTGGATTCGGCGACGGCCCTGATCAACACCGACCAGAACGAGATCATGAAGCTGTTCTCGGTCTGGGCCGTCGTGCTCATGCCCCCGACCCTGATAGGCTCGATCTACGGCATGAACTTCGAACACATGCCCGAACTGCACTGGATCCTGGGCTATCCGCTGGCGCTTCTGGCGATGATCATCGCCATGGCCGTGCCGCTGTACCTGTTCCGCCGGCGAGGCTGGCTCTAGACGCGGGGAGCGACATGAAACGCCTGCTGTTCACCCTGGCTTTCCCGGCGGCGATTCTGGTCGCGCTCTTCGCCGCGCCCGACCGGGCTTCGGCTCAGGCCTACCCCTGCCCTGGCTCGGGCCCCGGACCGGACGAGGTCATGGTCGGCATGACGCAGGGCAGCCCGAGCCAGGCGCCCTTCCCCCTGTGCATCCGCCGCAACGCCGCGCCGGCGCAGCGCGGCCTCCCGCCGGTGTCGCAGCCGCAAATCCAGATGATGCCGCGGATTCCGATGCGGCCCCTCTACGGCATCCACGTCACCGACGCCGAACGCTCCGCCCTCTACTCCGCGAACGGCTTCTACACCCCGACCGAGGCCGAACAGGCCGCGCTGGACCACTGCGATAAGCAGACCGGCCACAAATGTATCTCGATCGGAACCTTCGCGGACTCCTGCCAGGTCATCGCGATCGGCCCCCGCAAGCAGATCTATAAGGGGATCGGCCGAACGCCCCGCGAGTCCGCCCGCGCGGGCATGGCGGCCTGCATGCGTGATCACCCCGTCGCGGACTGCAGCCTCTGGCGCATCCCGCTGTGCAGCGGTCTCCTCTATGGCGAGGACGTGTTCCACGCCGGCGCCGACAATCTGCCCGACAATGAAGAGGTCGATCGGATCAAGGTCCGGCTCACCGCCGAGGTCGTGGCCGAGATCAACGGCGGGAAGTAGGGGCCGGCCGGACGCCGGCCCCATCGGCGTCCCTCAGTTCTGCTGTTCGGTCGGCTGGGAGGAGCGTCGGCGGCTGCTCGTTTCCGCCGAGCCTTGCCCCTGACCGGACGCCGAGCCCTGGACCGCGGTCGAGCGCGACGCGGACGTCGCCGTATCCCGCGCCGACTCCACTGTCGCGCGCCCTTGCCGGACGGTGGAGGCTGCGTCGAAAGCGCCGCCGCCGGAGGCTGAACCGCCGAACGAAGCCTCGCCCGCCGACGCCCGCGCGCCGCCCGAACCGGAGGCCGAGCCCGTCCCCGAGCCGTCCGCCCACCCCGCCCCGGCGCCCTCCGCCGAGACATCGGTGCTCCGTACGGCCTGCGCGGCCTGGGCTTCCGCCCGGGCGGCCCGTTCGCGGGCGGCGGCGGCGCGGCGCTCGGCCCGGGCCCGGGCGCGTTCGGCCGCATCGCCGACACGCGAGGTCGCGCCGTCCAGGTCCGGCCCCGCCAGACCGCCACGCGCCGCGCCGCCGATCGAGCCGGTCACGCCGCCGAGCCCGCCGGGCAACGCGCCGCCCAGCGCGCCGCCCAGTCCGCCCGAACCGCCGAGGATCTGGGCCTGGGCCAGGGGAGCGGCGGCCAGCAGAACGCAGGCCGTGGTCAGGAAGAGGATGTTCCGCATGAGATGTCTCCTTCGTCGGGGCGCGTCCCTGCGCCTCTCGAAGGGGACAACGACGGCGCCGACGGCTTTCATCCCAAAGCCGAAGATATTCCTGGTCAGCGCCCGCGCGCCGCTCCGGGCGGCGTGCGATGAGCCGTCCCGACCAGGCCGCGGCCGAAGATCTTGTCCGGTCCCTTGGGGCCCAGATCCCGGGCTTGCTCCGCCAGGGCTTCGATCGCTCCACGACCGTCCAGTCCCGCCGCCATGCGTTCGGCCAGCAGTCCGGCGACGATCGGCGAGGCGAACGACGTCCCCCGGACCGTGGCGAACCCGCCGCCGGGCGCGGCCGCGATCATGTCGGCCCCGGGCGCGGCGAAATCCAGGTGCGCCGCGCGGCCGGCCTCCAGCAGGACGCGGTCCCTGCCGTCGACGGCCGTGACGGCCACCACCTCGGGCCATGAAGCCGGATAGAGCGGCGGCGCGGCCGGCCCGTCGTTGCCGACCGCGGCCACCACGACCACGCCGCGTTGGGTCAGTCCGCGCACGGCCGCGTGCAGGGCGGCGTTGGCCGGCCCCACGAGGCTGATGTTGACGACCTCGACCCGACCGCCGGCCAGCCAGTTCATTCCCTTCAGCAGCGCCTCGGTCGAGCCGCCGGTCGGACCGGCTCCGTAGACGTCGGCCACCAGCAAGGTCCCGCCCGCGGCCGGAGCCCGAAAGGAACCCGACGCCCCGACCATCAGCGACGCGGTCGCCAGCCCGTGCGCAGCAGGCCGGACGCCGCCGGGGGCGAAGCCGCGCTGCTCGATCCTGGCGCCTGCGAACGCGGGGTGGGCGGCGTCCAGGCCGGTGTCGACCAGCCCCAGCCGAGGAGACGACGCCCCCGCGCTTTCGGCCTTCGATCCGGATGGCGCGACAGAGGCCCCCGCCGCGGTCCCGGCGCCGTCGTACAGGTGGTCGAAGTCGTACTGCCCCTCGGGATCGACCTTGCGCAGGCGCTTGACCGCGCGCCGGAGGTCCTGGCCCGGCGGAACGGCCAGCGTGACCAGCACCAGGCCCAGGTCGTCCATCCGCTCTTCCCGCAGGACCGAGAACCCGGCCCGCCGGGCGGCTTCCAGCCCCTCGGCGCTGGGCGACACCGCCAGGAGCCTGCCGCGCACGATGGGCGCGCCGTGATCGTCGACGTCCAGGTCGCGGCGATTCCGGCGCACCAGATCGTCCAGGCGAAGGCGGCGCAGATCGGCCAGTTTCCGCGCGTCGCCGACCGCGCTCTCGATCGCGGCCGGCACACGGCCGATGTCGGGCAAGGCCGGCGCCGGCGGGAGCGGCAATCCTCCGAGGCCCGGCAGCTGCGCCGCGGCCGGCGCCGTCGACAAGGCCGCCAGCAGCAGCCCGGCCAGGACTTTCAGCGTTCTCAGCGGCATTTGATCCCTAGGCTCTTGCGGACGGACGGCGCAGGATATCTGCTTCGCCATGGATGAAACGCGCGCGTTCGGTCGTTTCATCCCCGTAGAGGTGAAGCTTGGACCGGTTCGAGGACTCGATCATCGGATTGCTGCCCAGGTTGCGGCGTTTCGGCCGCGCCTTGGCGCGCGACGCCGCCGACGCCGACGACCTGGTTCAGATCACTCTCGAGCGGGCCCTCGCGCGGCGGGAGCAATGGCAGCCGGGCAGCCGGCTGGACAGCTGGACGATGCGGATCATGAAGAACGCCTGGATCGACGAGGCCCGATCGCGCAGCCGCAGGCGGCTGGTCGCGGTCGACGGCGACGCCGAGGCGGTGGCCGACCCCGGCACGGCCTCCCCCGCCCAGAGAGACGCCGCCTTGGCGGTGACCCAGGCCATGAACCAGCTTCCCGAGGAGCAGCGGCTGGCCGTCGCCCTGGTGCTGGTCGAAGGTCTGTCCTATGCCGAGGCCGCTGAAGTGCTGGAGATTCCCGCCGGCACCCTGACCAGCCGGCTGGTGCGCGGTCGGGTCGCCCTGATGGGGCTGCTGGAGGCCTGACGCCGTGACCATCTCCGACGAGCTGTTGTTGGCCTACATCGACGGGGAGCTGTCGCGCGAGGACCGCGCGCGGGTCGAGGCGGCTCTGGCCGAGGATTCTGAGGTGGCGGAGCGGCTGCGGCGACACCGCGCCGTCGGCGCGATGATCCACGAAGCCTTCGCCGACGCCGCCGAAGAGCCGCCCCCCGAGCATCTGGTGCAGATGGTGCGTCCCGCGGCGGCCGTGGTTTCACTGGAGGCGGCGCGCGCCAAGCGGGCCGAGCCCAAGCCCAAACCCAAGCCCGCCCGTCCCGCGTTTCCGAAGCTCGACACGCGCTGGGCGGGGTTCGCCGCGGCCCTGGTCGTCGGCGTCGGCATCGGAGTGTTCACGCCGAGGCTGGAGACCGGGCTCGTCGACGATCGCCTGAGGGCGAGCGGCGCCCTGAACGCGGCGCTGCAGTCGCGGCTGGCCGCGACCCAACCCGCCGACGCTCCGATCCGGATCGGGCTGACCTTCCGCGATCGCTCGAACCGCTGGTGCCGCAGCTTCACCGCCCCCGAGCTGTCGGGCGTCGCCTGCCGAGCGCAAGGGCGGTGGCAGGTGAGGATGGCCGAGACCGGCGCGCCCGCGAAGGGCGGCGATTATCGCACCGCCGCCTCCCAGGCCTCGCCGGCCGTCATGGCCTCGGTCGAGGGCATGATCGCCGGCCGGCCGGTCGACGCCGCCGCGGAGAAGGCCGCCGAGGCCTCGGGCTGGCGCTAGAGCCCCTTGCGCAGGGGCAGCAGGTCCGGGAACGCCGGTTCGCGCTTCTGGGCCTTGGCGGCGAAGGTCTCGGCCATGTGCGGGCCGGAGAACATGCCCACCTGCCACAGCGCGATGTAGTCCAGGGCGTCGGCGATGGTGTGGTCGCGCGCGTAGTTGATCATCACCTTGCTGCCGGCGACGGCCAGCGGCGACTTGGAAGCGATCTCACGGGCCGTGGCCAGGGCGTGGGCGACGACGGCCTCACGGTCGGGCAGCACCGTGTTGACCAGGCCGATCTCGCGGGCCTTCTCGGCCGGCAGGCGGCCGCCGGTGTAGGCCAGCTCACGCACCCAGCCTTCGGGGATCAGCTTGCACAGCCTCGGGAAGGTGCCGACATCGGCGGTCATGCCGATGTTGATCTCCATGATCGTGAAGAAGGCGTCGGCGCTGCAGTAGCGGATGTCGCAGGCGCTGGTGAAATCGACCGCACCGCCGATGCAGCCGCCCTGGATCGCCGCGATGACGGGCATCCGCGCCTGGTCCAGGCAGGTGAAGGTGTCCTGCAGGTGATGCACGTGCCGACGGAAGCTCTCGCCGGCCACATGGCGATCGACGGGACCGCCGTCGCGATCGCCGACGCCGTCGAACACCGACAGGTCCATGCCGGCGCTGAAATGCTTGCCCGTCGAGGAGATGACGATGCAGCGCGCCCGGGCGTTGTCGTCGATATCCCGGACGATCGCCGGCAGCTCACGCCAGAACGCCTTGTTCATGGTGTTCATCGCCTCGGGCCGCTTCAGCTGGACGTGCGCCACCCCCGCGTCGATGGAGACGTCGAAACAGGTCCAGTCGGCTTGGTCGGCTGCGAGGGCGGCGGCGGCGGCGGTCATGGCGGGTCTCCCGGTGTTTTCTCCAGTGTCGCGGAATGACGCGGCGAAAGCCAACGCCGATGCGCTTCCGCCGCCGATCGCCGGTCCGCCAAGTGCTCGCAGGTATTCGCACGGGGTTTTGAGCGGCTCAGGTGTTTTCCGGAGCGTGACTCAAACGCAGATCGTGCCACTATGCCGCTCTCGTCGGGGGTCGGGTTCATACAGGAGCTAGACGAGACATGCGGTCCATCATCACAGCGTCGATCATGCTGGTCGCCGCCGCGGCGCTTCCGGGAGCCGCCCAGGCGCGGGGCATCTTCGGCTGCGATTCCGCCGGCGGCAAACAGGAAGGCGGCGCGGTCATCGGCGCCATCGTCGGCGGGCTCGTGGGCAGCCAGATCGCCAAGAAGGAGCGCGGGCTGGGCGCGGCCGTCGGCGCCGGCCTCGGCGCCGCCGCCGGCTCGGCCATCGGCTGCAAGATCCAGGAGGACGACCAGCGCAAGGCCGAAGCGGCGCTCGAACAGGCGCTGCAGACCGGCTACGCCCAGAACTGGCGCAACCCGCAGACCGGCTCCCGCGGCGACGTCGCCGTGGAGCCCTGGAGCAGCTACGGCGACGGCTACGGCGAGCCCTATCGGCTGCAGAACGTCAGCTTCGCCGGCGGCGTCTCGCCTCAGTCGTCCTGGGAAGGCGGCGGCGGCTGGTGGCGGACGAACAACACGGTGAACCTGCGCGGCACGCCGTCCACCAAGGGCAAGGTCGTCGGCAAACTGCCCGGCGGACAGGACTTCCAGGTCCTGGCCAAGGTCAGCGGTCAGCCCTGGCTGCTGGTCGGCCAGAACGGCTACGCCACCGGCTACGTCTCGGAATCGGTCGTCCGCCCCCGCGGCGGCGACACGGGCGACTGCCGCCGGATCACCCAGACGATCTACACCAAGAAGTACGGCTCGGAGAGCGAGCGCTACCGCGCCTGCCGCCAGTCGAACGGCCACTGGGACCTGACCAAGATCTGAAGCCGATGGACTGACGCGACGGGAGCTGTTTAGGCAAGGGCGATGACCCTCGTTTCCCTGCCGGACCTCTCGCCCGCGCGTCGACGCACTCTCGTCCTCCAGGGCGGCGACGTGGCCGCCCTGGAGTTCGGTCCCGTCGAGCGTCCGCTGGACGTGGTCTTTCTGCACGCCAACGGCTTCAACGCCGGGACCTACCGCTCCATCCTGGCGCCGCTGGCCGACCGCCTGCGCGTCCTGGCGGTGGACCAGCGGGGGCACGGCCGCACGACGCTTCCCGCCGAGCCTTTCGCCGGCAACGTCTGGCGACAGTACGGCGACGATCTGCTGGCCGTGCTGGAAGCCCTGGGCGAGACCCCGACCGTTCTGGCCGGCCATTCGATGGGCGGGACCGCCTGTCTGCTGGCCGGCGCGAAACGCGCCGACGCGGCGAAGCGGCTGGTGCTGTTCGACCCCGTCATCATCACGCCCGAACGGGCCGCGCTGTTCGGCGAGGACGGCATGCGGAGCTCACCCCTCGCGGTCGGCGCGCTGAAGCGTCGCGCGACCTTCGCCGACCGCAAGGCCGCCTTCGAGGGCTATCGGGGCCGCGGGGCGTTCAAGACCTGGCCCGAGGAGTCGCTGCGCGACTACCTCGCGGACGGTCTGGTCGAGACGGCGGACGGCGGCGTGCGGCTGGCCTGCGCGCCCGAATGGGAGAGCGCCAACTTCTCCACCCCTTCGCCCGACGCGGTCGGCGGCATTCCGGACATCAAGGCCGAGGTTCGCATCCTGAAGGCCGAGATCGGTTCGACCGCCCAGTTCGAAGTCCACGAGCCCGCAGTGCTCGCCGCCGGCGTCGATATCGAGGTCGTGCCGGGGACCAGCCATTTCCTGCCGATGGAGCGGCCGGACCTGGTGCGGGCGGCGCTGCTGAAGGCGGCCGCGTAGTCGCTGACGGCGTGGTTCGACATGCGCTCCTCGAGTACTGCTCGCCATGGCTGTGAGTAGTCATCCCGAGCAGGGGTGAAGCGCCGTGTCGAAGGGTGCAATGCGCACCCGCAACGCGCCTACAACGCCAGCCCCGGCGTCGCCTGCTTCATCAGCTCGGCGCGGGCGGCGTCGCTGATCGGGACGATCTTGCGGACGTCCAGGTCGAAGGTCACGGCCACCGCCTCCGACGTGCCCCAGGCCTTGCCGGTGTCGGGGTCGAGCATCCAGTGGACCATCGTCTTGGTGCGGGCGTCGGCCGACTTCAGGCCCGAGCGGATCTCGAAGCGCCGGCCGGCGCGCGGCCAGTCCAGATGCACGAGCCGATACTCGAGGACCGCGCCCCCGACCCGCTTCGGCGTCTCCTCGGCGGCGCCGCTGACGGTCTCGCGGAAGCCGCGGACCAGCCGGGGGATGCCGTCGGAGACCCGGCCGATGAACTGTTCGGCGGCCATGCGCCCAAAGACGTCGCAGTCCGCGGGGGCCACCGCGCCCTGGGCGATGCGCACCAGACCCAGTTCGTCGGCCTTGGCCAGGCTCGCGATCGGCTCGACCGGATCCAGCGAGACGCTGCGCGCCGCCGCCTGCTCAGGCACTTCGACCTTCAGCCGCTCGGCCCGCCCGCGCGTCGCGGCGCTCCAAGGGAACGCGCGGCCGTCGGCGGGCGTGACGTGGGTGACCACGGTCTGGAACGTCGCGGCCAGGGCGCCGGTCTCGCTGTGCCAGAGCAGCTGGAGCAGGCGCGCGCAGTCCTCGCCCAGTTCGATCACCCCGCCGGTCATGTGCAGGGCGGCGCCGGCCCGCGCCTCGCGCAGGAAGCGGATATGCTGCTCGCGGACCAGCAGGGTCGAGGTCGAATGGTCAGTGAAGGCGTAGGGCAGGCCCAGCTCGGCGGCGAGCCCGACCAGGCCTTCCATGGCGCGCGCGACGTAGAAGCGCACGTTCATGTGCCCCATCTCGTCGCATTCCCAGGTGTTGACGCCCCCGCGCCAGATCTCCGCCCCCTCGGCCACCGGGGTCAGGCCTCGCAGTCGTTGCAGAGGCCGTGGGCCTCGACGGTCAGGGTCTTGAGCGTGAAGCCCTGGGTTCCGGCCAGCCGGGCGATCTCGTCCGCCCCGACCGGCACGATCTCGCGCGTGCGGCCGCAGCAGTCGCAGATCAGGAAAGCCGCGGCGTGGCCGTCTGCGGCGCCGCCGCAGGCGATGTAGGCGTTGAGACTTTCGATTCGGTGGGCGAAGCCCTGTTTCGAGAGAAACTCCAGCGCGCGGTAGACCGTCGGCGGCTTGGCCGGTTCGCCGTCGGTCCCGAAGGCGGCGATCAGGTCGTAGGCCTTCACCGGCTGACCGGCCTCGAGCAGCAGCTCCAGGACCCGGCGGCGCGGCGCCGTCAACTTCTGGCCGGCCGCCTCGCAGCGGGCCTCGGCGGCCTGCAGCTCGGCCGACAGCACGCCGCCGGTCAGGCCGGGGCGGTCATGGTCGTGGGCGCAGGCATGGGAATGAACCATGGCCAACAGGTAGAGACCCCAGCCGCCCGAGGCAAGCCGCCGAGGCGGCTCGCCGCACCCGGACTACCAGACCGGCTTGGCCAGAAGGGCCGCCTCCGCGTCGCAATTCGCGGCCTTCGGCAGGGTCTGGCGCGCCCGATCCAGTTCGGATCGGGCCGCCGCCATGTCGGCCTCGAAGACCGGCGAAGCGTGCAACGCCGCAACCAGCGCCGCGGCGTTGGTGCGGCCGGCCTCGACGGCGCTGGCGTTGTGCACGCCGCAGACGACGCGGCTTTCGCCGAAGGCCCGGGCGCGCTGCAGGATCTGCGGCGCGCGATCCGGCGCCAGCTCGGCCAGCAGCAGTCCGACGGTCCAGCCCCAGGTCGTGTGCCCCGACGGATAGTCGGGACTCGCGGCCAGCTTCTCGGTCTTCTCGACGCAGATGTCGCCCTCGTCCACGAGGTAGGGTCGCTTGTGCTGGAACCTGTCCTTCGGAATGTTCGTGACGCGGCCGACATCCGGAGCCACGCGGGTCAGCAGGGCGGTCAGCTTCGGCGCGCTGGTCGGATCCAGCTCGACGCCGATGGCGCAGCGCATGCCGTGGACGATCTTGCGCTCATCGACGTCCTGGACGGCCATGTCCCACCGCGGCGTGCCCTTCAGGGCCCGGGTCTGGCGGAAGATGGCGCGGTCGGTCTCGGCGCGGATGGAGCCCGCCTCCGGCGGCGGCGGCACGACGGTGGTGGTGTCGGGCGGCGAACCGTTCAGATAGCCCTTCCAGGGCGCATCGGCCGCTGCGGCTCCGACCAGCAGCGCCGCGCCCAGCACGACGCTGCTCGCGAGAATGATCCGTATACGCCCCATCGCACCCTCCGTTGCATGGCGAGACAGCATACCCGCCGAAACGAGGGAAGAAAGAGGCCGCGCTACTTGGGCACCGCCCACATGACCTGAACCGTGGTCTTGCCCTGGGCGGTCGAGGCGATCACCTGCATGCCGCGATTGGCGGCCTCGTCCGTGCCGGCGTACATCCGGGCCTGGCCCATATCGGCATCCAGGCTGGTCTTGAGGCCGGCCGCCTCGCCCTTCTCCTTGTAGAAGGCGGTGACGGCCTCCGGCGTCGCGTCGACGCTGTAGACGTAGGTCCCCGAGTTGGTGTCGCCCTTGCTCAGGCCGGAGACCGAGCTGGTCAGCTTGCCGCCCTCGTAGAGGGGGGCGAAATCGGGCGTCTTCAGCGTCGCGTCGCCGGTCTTGCCCGGGATCACCACCTTCGGCGCCTCGGCGGTCGCGTCGGTTCCGGCCTCGGCGACGGACGGCGCCGGCGTCCCGGCCGCGCCGGAGGCCGCGGTGGCGGGCGTCGACGCCTCGTCGGCCTTGTTCTCCGTCTTGCCGCACCCGGCGAGCAGGACCGCGGTCGCGGCCGCGGCGATCAGGGCGAGACGCATTCGGGGAACTCCAGTGCAAAGAAAAACCGCGCGAGGACGAAACCTCGCGCGGCTGTTCCGTCAGCGCAACCGCCGCCGCCTATCAGGCGAACAGCTTCGCCCAGCGGCGCTTGTCGCGGGCCTTCCAGGCGCCGCGGTGATAGGCGTCGGAACCGATCAGCGGCACGACGGTGGTGGCTTCGGCGAAGACCATCTGCTCGTGCGTGGTCTGGACCTTGCCCCAGCTGGCGGCTTCCTGGAGCGTCGAGGAGCTGCAGGCGCCGTCGCGCACGTCGGCGACGGTGATCTGAACCGCGTACTTGTGCATCTCGGCTTCGACGCCGAGGATCTCGGCGCAGACGACGGTGTCCTGGGCGAAGTTCTTCGGCACGCCGCCGCCGACCATGAACAGGCCGGTGACGCCCGCGGCGATCTTGATGTCGGTCAGTTCGCGGAAATCGGCGATGGCGTCGAGCATCATGTAGGGCTTGCCGGCGGCGGCGCGCTCCTTCTGATGCTTGACCAGGCCGAAGCCGGCCGAGCTGTCGACGAAGGCCGGGCAGAAGATCGGCACGCCCTCTTCATAGGCGGTCTGGATCAGCGAGCCGGGCTTCTTGGCGTTGCCTTCCGACAGCCATTTGCCCATTTCCCAGATGAATTCGCGCGAGCTGTAGCCGCGCGGCTCCAGGCGGTTGGCGATCTCCAGGATGGTGTGGTCGCAGGCCTGGAGCTCTTCCTCGTCGATGTAGGTGTCGTAGATGCGGTCGATGTAGTTGGCCCGCAGCACGTTGTCGTCGACCGGGCCGGCCGCCTGATAGTGCTTGAAGCCGAGGGCTTCGAAGAAGTCCATGTCGACGATCGAGGCGCCGGTGGCGACCACCGCATCGACCATCCCGAACTTCACCATGTCACGGTAGACGTGCATGCAGCCGCCGGCCGAGGTCGAGCCGGCGAGGATCAGCCACGGCGAGCAGTCCTTGTCTTCCAGCGCCATGTTGAAGATGTCGGCCGCGCGGGCGGTGTCGCGCGAGCTGAACGACATCTTGCGCATCGAGTCGATGATCGGACGCGCGTCGAAGCTGGTGATGTCGACGTGCTCGACGGTGTTGGCGAGCAGTTGTGCCTTGGTGTTGGTCGGAGCGTTCATCGCTTCGGTTTCCCTGACAGTGAGCGCCCGTCCAAACAGCTATGGACCCCAGCCCGGACGGAGCGACGGGCTGGGGCTAAACGCGTAGGTCGCGGATTATCTCCTGCGACGCTTCTTGCTCTTCGCGCGCGGCAGTTTCACGACATTCTCGATCGCCGTGCGGGGCGCGGGGATCGAACGACGGGCGAGGCCGAACATGGACGCCATCGGAGCGTCGCCCACCTCGACCGTTTCGACGGCGCCGAAGCCGTTGAAATCGGTGCGCATGGCGACGCCGTAGGCGCCCAGCATCCCGATCTCCACGAAGTCGCCTTCGCGGATGTCCTCGGGCAGCAGGAACGGTCCCGGCATGTAGTCGATCGAGTCGCAGGTCGGGCCGTAGAACGAGAAGGGCTTGAGACCGCCTTCCAGCTCACGGCCGTCCGCTCCGCCACGGTAGCCCTTCACCGGGAAGGGCCACTTGGCGTGCGCCGCATCGAACAGCGAGCCGTAGGCGCCGTCGTTCAGGTACAGCGCGTCGCCCTTGCGCAGCTCGACGCGGGTCATCAGCGAGGTGGACTCGGCGACCAGCGCCCGGCCCGGCTCGCACCAGAGCTCCGTCGTCTCCGACACGGGCATCTCGTTGAAGCCCCGGTCGATGGCGGCGATGTAGTCGCTCATGTCCGGCGGGATCATGCCCGGATAGACCGACGGGAAGCCGCCGCCGACGTCGATGACGTCCGCGAACACGCCCGCGCGAACCAGGGCGCGGCCCGTCTGAGCCATCGCCGCCTGGAAGGCGGTCGGCCGCATGCACTGGCTGCCGACGTGGAACGACACCCCCATCAGCTCCTGGGTCGCGCGGCGGGCGGCGAGCATCAGAGCCGGAGCCTGATGGCTGTCCACGCCGAACTTGCCGGACAGGCTGTAGGCGGCGCCGTCGGCCGACACGCCCATGCGGACGATCAGGTTCAGGTCCTTGGCCCCGCCCGTGGCGTCGATGATCTTCTCGAGCTCTTCGTGCGTATCGAAGGAGAAGGTCTTCACGCCGTGGTCGAAGTAGGCGGCCGAGATCGCGGCCCGGCTCTTCACCGGGTGCATGAAGGCCATGCGGGCTCCCGGCGCATGACGCGCCACGAGCTCGATCTCCGCGATCGAGGCCACATCGAAGCCGGTGACGCCGCTCTGCACGAGGGTCTCGACGACCCATGGCGAAGGGTTCGCCTTCACCGCGTAGAGGACTTCACCCTTGAAATTCGTCTGGAACCAGCGCGCTGCGGCGACTACGGCGTCGCGTCGCACAAGGGCGACGGGACGTTCCGGAGACCGCTCACGGACCAGGTCCAGGGGCGTATGGTACGTGCGCAATTCACGTAACCCCCTGCAAATTGTTAACCCAGACCGGCGTTAGCGGCGCAGCAGTAGACCTACGGGGTCCGCCGGAAGGCGCGAAATAGGGACTGCGGACCCGGATGTAAAGATCAAAAATTCCCCTTGCGCCGCCAGGGGTCGCGCGGATATCGCGGAAGCTGGTCGACGATAGCGGCTGAACGTCCGCCGCCTACGGACCTTTACCTGCGACGCGCGCAGGCTGTAGAGGGCGCGGAAGCCGTCGCGAGGGACAGTTCATGCCCTCACGTCACGAAACTTTCGCATGCCCCTTCCATGACAACTGGGCTTCTGTGCTAAGGACTCTCTCCGAAAAGCCATGACGTCGGACGCAGTTCTCTCCATTCGGTCGGTCTCGAAGACCTTTGGCGCGCGCCGTGCGCTCGACGGCGTGTCGCTCGACGTCGCGCGCGGCGAGATGGTCGCCCTCATCGGCCCGTCGGGCTCCGGCAAGTCGACGCTGCTACGCTCGATCGACGGCCTGCAGACCATCGACAACGGTGAAGGCTTCATCGCCGCCTTCGGCGACAAGCTCCAGGCCAAGGGCAGGCTGACCGACAAGGTGCGCAAGTCGCGCACGCGGATCGGCTTCATCGCCCAGCAGTTCAATCTGGTCGGCCGGCTGAGCCTGTTCACGAACGTGGCGCTCGGCTCGCTGGGCCGCATCCCCTTCATCCAGGGGCTGCTGGGCCAGTGGCCCAAGGAAACCAAGCAGGCCGCCATGGCCGCCCTGCACCGCGTCGGCGTTTCCGACTATGCCGGCCAGCGCGCCAACACCCTCTCCGGGGGCCAGCAGCAGCGCGGCGCGATCGCCCGCGCGCTGGTCCAGAAGGCCAAGATCATCCTCGCCGACGAACCGGTCGCCTCGCTCGATCCGGTCTCCGCTCGCCGCGTGATGGAAATCCTGAGCGAGCTGAACGCCACCGACGGCCTGACGGTCATCGTCACCCTGCACCAGGTCGACTACGCCCTGCGCTATTGCAAGCGCGTCGTCGCCCTCAAGGCCGGCCAGAAGGTCTACGGCGGTCCGTCGTCGGGCCTCGACCGCGCCAAGCTCATCGGCATCTACGGCCCGGAATTCGAAGCCGTCTTCTGGGAAGGGGCTCCCGCATGATCCGCAGAACCCTCGTCGGCGGCGCCGTCGCCGCTCTCGCCCTCCTCGGCCTGACGGCCTGCGGCGGCGGTGATGGCGCCTCGAAGCCCGCGGCCGAGAAGGAACTCGTCTTCTCGATCCTGCCGGCCGAGAGCCAGGCTTCTTCCGAGCCGCTGTGGCGGCCGCTGATCGACGACCTGCGCAAGGAGACCGGGCTCAACATCAAGCTGCGGTTCGTCTCCAACTACGCCCTGCTGGTCCAGGCGATGTCGGCCAAGCAGACGGATGTGGGGTGGTTCTCCGCCCTGCCGGCGCTGGAAGCCACCCGTCGCGCCAACGGCAAGGTCATCGGCCGCATCGTGGATATGCGCGGCCGCACCGGCTACGAGTCGGTCCTGATCGTGAAGAAGGGCTCGGGCATCACGCTCGACAAGGTCCTGGCCTGCGGCAAGAAGTACAGCTTCGGCCTGGGCGACGCGAAGTCGACGTCCGGCACCCTGGCCCCGATGGCCTTCCTGTTCGGCCCGCACAATATCGAGCCCGGCGAGTGCTTCAGCCAGGTGCGCAACGCCAACCACCAGGCCAACGCCCTGGGCGTGGCCAACGGCGTCGTCGACGTGGCCACCAACAACTCCGTCGGCCTGGTCTTCCTGGCCAAGCAGTTCCCGCAGCAGGCCGAGAAGATCGAGGTCATCTGGGAATCGCCGATGATCCCGGAAAGCTCGATCGTGGTGCGCAAGGACCTCGATCCGGCCACCATCGAGAAACTGCGCAGCTTCTTCCTGACCTACGGCAAGGCCCAGGGCCCCGAGGGTGACCGCCAACGCGCGGTGCTGAAGGGTCTCGAGTACGGCGGCTTCCTGCCGGCCGACGACAGCTACCTCGATCCGGTGCGCGAAATGGAAGCCTCCGAGGACCTCCGGAAGGCCAAGCGCTCGGGCGACCAGGCCGCGATCAAGAAGGCCCAGGCCACCTACGACGCCATCCATGCCCGCGTGGTCAACGCCGCCAAGGCCGAGGCCGCCCGCACGCCGGTGGCGCCGTAATGGCTGCGACCGTCGATTCCGGCGCCGTACCGCCGCCGCCCAGCAAGTCGCTGTCCGCGCGGCTCCTCGACCTGCTCCTGTGGGGCGGCCTGGCCATCGCGCTGCTCGCGGCCTTCGGCCCGGCCGAGATCGGCAAGCTGCCCAAGCTGCTGGCCGGCTCCGAGAGCTTCAACGAGCTGGGCGCCGCCCTGCTCAACCCCGACTTCACGAACTGGAAGTTCCTCGTCCACAAGATGGTCGAGACGGTCCAGATCGCGCTGTGGGGCACGTTCATCGCGGTGTTCGTGGCCGTGCCGCTGGGCCTGCTCGCCGCCCGCAACATCACCCCGATCTGGATCCAGCAGCCGATCCGCAGGGTGCTCGACCTGATCCGCGCGGTGCCCGACCTGGTCATCGGCCTGATCTTCGTGATCATCGTCGGCCTGAGCCCGCTGGCCGGGGTGCTCGCCCTCGCCTTCAATACCGGCGGCGTGCTGGCCAAGCTGTTCTCCGAGGCCGTCGAGTCGATCGACAAGGGCCCGGTCGAGGGCGTGCGCGCCACCGGCGCGGTGCCGCTGCAGGAGATCGTCTGGGGCGTGATCCCGCAGGTCGCGCCGCTGTGGACCTCGTTCGCCCTTTACCGCTTCGAGTCGAACGCCCGCGCCGCCACGGTGCTGGGCCTGATCGGCGCCGGCGGCATCGGCCAGACCCTGATCGAGTCCTTCAACAGCTTCGACTACCGCACGGTGTCGGCCATCGCGATCGTGGTCGTGATCACCGTCAGCCTGATCGATCTGCTGTCGCAGGCGATCCGCAAGCGCCTCCTGTAGTCCTCCGGCGCCGGAGCGACCGTCACAAAACGGTCGCTCGGCCGTCATGGAACCTTGCCCCGACTGTCGCCGGACCGTCGCCCCCCGAGCCTAGATCAAGGCTCGCGCCCCTGAACCGAGGGGCATGGGGATATCGACAAGGATCCGACTATGAAAACGAAGACCTCGCTGGTGTGCGGGTCTGCGCTGGGCGCGCTTATGGCGCTGGCCCTGGCTTCTGGCGCGCAGGCTCAAGAGACGACGACGTCCTGGAAGGGCGCTCCGCAATTCTCGAACGACGGCGTCAGCTTCAAGGTCCGCGGCCGCGTCCTGCTGGACGCCGTGTTTCAGGACATCGACCGTGAGACCGGCGCCGACTTCAGCACCCGCGCGGTCCGTGGCCGCCAGGTCTTCCTCGGCGTCGAAGGTCAACTGAACAACTACTTCGCCTACAAGGTCGAAGGCGGCGCGGTGAACGGCGGCGCCTGGGCCTGGGACGACGTGGTCATCGAGTACAAGCCGACCGACACCGCCTCGCTCATGTTCGGCAACATCAAGGCCGCCGGCCTCGAGAACCTGACCTCGACCCGCTTCACCACCTTCATGGACCGCGGCGCCTTCGGCGAAATCGGCCCGGACAGCTACGTGCTCAGCGCCGTGCTGAAGATGAACGGGACCAACTGGACCGCCACCGGCGCCGTCCAGGGCGACACCATCAACAACGCCGACCTGACTACCGCCGCGACCAACGCGCCGGACGTCGAGGAGCGCCTGGGCTTCACCGGCCGCGTCAGCTTCGCGCCGATCCTGGAAGACGAGAACAAGGTCCACCTGGCCGCCTTCGCGCGCTACCGCGACCATGGCAGCGAAGCCGCCTTCTCCTACGCGACGCGCCCGAACACCGCCTTCGGCAACCGCTACGTCAACACCGGCGCCATCGGCGACAAGGACACCATGTGGGGCGTCGAAGGCGCCTGGGTGTTCAAGAACTTCTCGGTGCAGGGCGAATACGCCAGCATCGACGTCGACCGCTTCGTCGGCACGGGCAGCACCTCGGCCGGCGCCGACCCGTCGGTGAAGGTGGGCTACGCCTTCGTCAGCTTCTGGCCGACCGGCGAGATGCGCAACTACGACGCGGCGAAGGGCGAGTTCGGTCGTCCGAAGATCCTGAACCCGGTCACCGCCGGCGGCTGGGGCGGCGTCGAACTGGCGGTCCGCTACGACTACGCCGACCTGTCGGACGCCTATGACACCGCCTCGACGGCGGCCGCCAAGACCCTGTCCCAGGACGCGGGCAAGTACACCGCCTGGACCCTGGGCGTGAACTACTACCCGACCCCGTACGTCCGCTTCCAGGCGAACTACACCAAGTCGAAGAACGAACTCCCCGTCCTGGTTCCGGGCACGGGCCGTGACGTGGACGCCGACACCCTGCAGTTCCGCGCCCAACTCGACTTCTGATACGGCATAACGTCCTCGCTAGGATAAACGAGATGAAGAAGCTCCTCGGTACGGCCGCCGCCCTGGCGGTCATGACCATCGCCTCGCAGGCCCACGCGGCCCGCGACTACGTCTGGGCCGCCGGCTCCTCGACGGTGTTCCCGTTCACCACCCGCGTGGCGGAGAACTACGCCAAGAAGACCGGCGCCAAGGCTCCCAAGGTCGAGTCGCTGGGCACCGGCGGCGGCATCAAGCTGTTCTGCGGCGGCACGGGCGAAGGTTTCCCGGACATCGCCAACGCCTCGCGCCCGATGAAGAAGTCGGAGTTCGACGCCTGCGCCGCCAAGGGCGTGAAGGACATCATCCAGATCCGTATCGGCTATGACGGCATCGTCATCGCCACGGACAAGGACGGCGCCGACTACAACTTCAAGCTCGAGCACCTGTACCTGGGCCTGTCGTCCAAGGTTCTGCGCTTCGGCAAGCACGTCGCCAACCCGTACAAGACCTGGGACGAAGTCGGCTCGGGCCTGCCGGGCAACCGCATCGTGGTCTACGGCCCGCCGCCGACCTCGGGCACCCGCGACGCCTTCGTCGAGCTCGGCATCGAAGCCGGCGCCCGCAAGTTCCCGATCCTCGAGGAAATGCGCTCGAACAACGAAAAGGGCTTCAAGGGCCTGGTCGATCCGCTGCGTTCGGACGGCTGGATCGACGCCGGCGAGAACGACAACGCCATCGTCCAGACCCTGACCCGCACGCCGGGCGCCCTGGGCGTGTTCGGCTTCTCGTTCCTGGAAGAGAACGGCGACAAGGTGAAGGGCGCGACCGTCAACGGCATCGCCCCGACCCCGACCACCATCGCGAACGGCTCCTACCCGCTGTCGCGCTCGCTCTACATCTACGTCAAGAAGTCCAACCTCGGCGTCACGCCGGGCCTGAAGGAGTTCGTGAGCGAGTATGTCTCCGACGCGGCTACCGGTCGTGGCGGCTACCTGCAGGGCCGCGGCCTGATCCCGCTGCCCGCCGCCCAGCACGACGCCAACAAGGCCACGGCCTCTGAAGGCAAGACCATGAGCCGTCCGACCTCGTAACCACGAGTGTATCCCAGCAAGTGACGACTGCGCCGCGGGCCGTTGGTCCGCGGCGCTTTCTTGTTGTAGGGTTCGGCCACGGCTCCCGTCGCCGAACCGAAGCCGGGGCGTCCGGGGCCGTCCCCCGTCGGCGCGACCCAACGCCCAGAGGCCATGTCCTTAATCGCGATCGTCGTCGTCCTTCTCCTCGTTGTCCTCAACGGGGTCTTCGCCATGTCCGAACTGGCCGTGGTGTCCTCCCGCAAGGGCCGTCTGCAGGCCCTGGCCGATGGCGGAGACAAGGCGGCCCGCGTCGTCCTGGATCTGGCCGAGCACCCGACCCGCTTCCTGTCCGCCGTCCAGATCGGCATCACCCTCATCGGCATCCTGGCCGGCGCCTACGGCCAGGCCACGATCGCCGGCGCGCTGGACCACTGGCTCGAGACGACCATCCCGGCGTTGGCGCCGTGGTCGGAGGCCATCGCCACCGGCATCGTGGTCGTGCTGATCACCTATGTCTCGCTGGTCATCGGCGAACTGGTGCCCAAGCGTCTGGCCCTGCTCCATCCCGAGCCCATCGCCCGCCTCATCGCGCCGCCGCTGTCCTTGCTGGCCCGGGTGCTGAAGCCGTTCGTGATGCTGCTGACCGCCTCCACCGGCCTGGTCCTGCGGATCATGGGCGTGAAGGAGAGCAACGGCAGCAGCATCACGTCCGATGAGGTCGAGCTGATGTTGGCCGAAGGCGCCGACGCCGGCCTGATCGAGCCTGAAGAACGCACGATGATCCAGGAAGTCATGCGCCTGGGCGATCGTCCCGTGCGCGTGGCCATGACGCCGCGCCGCGACATCTTCTGGGTCTCGCTGACCGACCCCGACGAACAGGTGCTGGCCGAGATCCGCGAATGTCCCTACTCGCGCATCGTCGTCGCCCTGGGCTCCGACCTGGACGGCGATCTGGCCGTGGTCATGAAGAAGGACCTGCTGGACGCCGCCCTGAGCGGCAAGCCGCTGGACCTGAAGAGCCACCTGGTCACGCCGATCGCCATTCCCGAGTCGATGTCGCTGCTGCGCGCCATGGCGATGTTCAAGCAGACCCCGATGCACATCGCCTTCGTGGTCGACGAGTTCGGCTCGCTGGAGGGCGTGGTCACCGCGATCGATCTGCTGGAGATGATCGCCGGCGACTTCAACGAGGCGCACGACGAGGACGACCACCGCATCCTGCGCCGCGAGGACGGCAGCTGGCTGGTCGACGGCCGGGTCGACATCCAGGATCTGCGCGACGCCCTCGGCCGCGACTTCGACCTCAACAGCGACTACCACACCGCCGCCGGCCTCATCCTGGACAAGGCCGGGCGGATCCCGTCCGAAGGCGAGATCTTCCTGATCGACGGCTACGACGCCGAGGTGATCGACATGGACGGCACGCGCATCGACAAGCTGCTGTTCAAGGCTCGTCCGGACGCGGGCTCGATCAGCGGGTAGGACCTCCTTGCGAGGTTCGGGACGCCGGCCCGAGGGTCGGCGCATCGCTACGCAGGTGGATTGCTGAGTTCGTCATCCTGAGGGGCGAACCTCGAGCGACCCCGGACCTGATCCAGGGCTCGAAGGCCGCAGCGCAGGAGGCGCCTAGGCGGCCTCGCGCCGGCGACGCAGCCGCGCCAGACGGCGCAGACGACGCCAGAAGCGCGTCTTCTCGGGCTCCGGGTAGGGCTCGAGGTTCTTCACGAACTGCTCTGCGCAGGCGCGCCAGCTGAAGGTCTCGGCGAAGCGGCGCACCTGCTTGCGGTCGAGGTCGAGGCAGGCGATGCAGGCCTCCCGCAGCCCGTCCGTGCGGCCCGGCGCCAGCACGCCCGCGCCGGACCCCGGCACGATGTCGGCCGGTCCCGGCGCATTGAACCCCGCCACCGGCGAGCCCGTGGCCATGGCCTCCAGGATCACCAGGCCGAAGGTGTCGGTCAGCGAGGGGAAGACGAAGACGTCGGCGCTGTTGAAGTGCGCGGCCAGCTCCTCGCCGAACTTGGCGCCGGTGAAGACCACGTCGGGGTACTTGGCTTCCAGTTCGGCCTTCTGGGGGCCGTCGCCGACCACGACCTTGGTTCCGGGCAGGTCGAGGCAGGCGAAGGCCTCGATGTTCTTCTCCACCGCCACCCGGCCGACATTCAGGAAGATCGGCCTGGGCAGGTGGGCGAAGACGTCGGTCTCGTCTGGACGGCGCGGATGGAACAGGTCGGTGTCCACGCCGCGCGACCAGGCGGAGATGTTGCGGAAGCCGTGGCGCTCCAGCTCCTCACGCATGGTCTCGGTGGCCACCATCATCCGACCGGACGGCTTGTGGAACCATTTCATGTAGGCGTAGCCGGCCGCCAGCGGCACGGGCAGACGCGCCGAGACGTATTCGGGGAAACGGGTGTGGTAGCTGGTCGTGAACGGCAGCTTCCATTCCATGCAGACGCGGCGCGCGGCCAGGCCGACCGGCCCTTCGGTGGCGATGTGGATCGCCTCGGGCTCGAACGACTTGAACTTCTCCTGCACCGGCTCGTAGGCGCCGACGGCCAGCTTGATCTCGGAATAGGTCGGCAGCGGCACCGTCGGGAACTGGTCGGGGCTGATCACCTCGACCTGATGCCCCATGGCGCGCATCTCGTCGACGACGCGCGTCAGCGTACGGACAACGCCGTTGACCTGGGGCTCCCAGGCATCGGTGGCCAACAGAATACGCATCAGGCGGCGGCAGGCTCCGGCAGGGCGGCGGGAATCGCCTGCGGAATGTTGGACCAGGAACGCCGTCCGGCCCACTCGATAATTTCCAGGCGTCCGTCGTGGTGTTCGACCAGCGCGGTGCAGCTTTCCACCCAGTCGCCGTCGTTGACGTACAGGATGCCGTCCATGTCGCGCATCTCGGCCTTGTGGATGTGGCCGCAGATGACTCCGTCGACGCCGCGCCGACGGGCTTCGTCGGTCACGGCCTTTTCGAAGTTCTCGATGAACTGCAGGGCGTTCTTCACCTTGACCTTCAGATAGGCCGAGAAACTCCAATAGCCGAGCCCCATGCGGCGACGCGCTCGCGCCACCAGGGTGTTCAGCATCAGGAGCGTTCTATAGGACCAATCGCCGAGGAAGGCGAGCCAGCGCGCATGCTGGACGATGCCGTCGAACTCGTCGCCGTGCACCACCAGGAACCGGCGGCCGTCGGCCGTCTGGTGGATGCAGTCCCGCGCCACCACCACCCCGCCGAAATGCACGCCGCAAAAGTCGCGCGCCCGGTCGTCGTGGTTGCCGGGGACGTAGGTCACCTGCACGCCCTTGCGCGCCAGGCGGAGAATCTTCTGGACCACGTCGTTGTGGCTCTGGGGCCAATGCCAGCCGCCCTTCAGCTTCCACCCGTCGATGATGTCGCCGACCAGATAGAGCTGCTCGCATTCCATATGCTTGATGAAGTCGAGCAGCATGTCCGCCTGGCATCCGCGCGTGCCCAGATGCACGTCGCTGATGAAGACGGCGCGGCAGCTCAATATCTGGGCGTCGGCGGTCATCGTCGCTCCCCCGGCAGGCGCCGATCCGTTGGGAGCTAGGCTGATTGCATGTCACTCTCATGAAGGTGCGTCCACGTCTGTTGCGGCGCAACATCGCAGCCCCTAGATCACTGCCTGATGTCCGTAGCTCTGTCCGCCTCGCGTGATACCCCCAAGTCCCGCCGCACCCGCGCCCGGATTCTGGATGAAGCCGTCCGTGTGATCGCCCATCAGGGCTATGCGGCGACGACCAACGCCGCCGTCGCCGAGGCCGCCGGCATCACCCGCGGGGCGATGCTCTACCACTTCCCGACGCGCGAGAGCCTGCTCGAGGCGACGATCGGCTACATCCAGGCGCAGCGGGCGGCGCTGTTCCGCAGCGCGACCGAGAGCCTGCCCACCGGCGGCGACGTCACCGAGCACGCCATCGAGAGCTACTGGGAGCTGCTGCACCGCGATCCGTTCGTCGCCTTCGCCGAACTGGAGGCCGCCGCCCGCACCGATCCGATGATCCGCGACCTGCTGGCCCCGGCCCAGGCGGAGTTCGACCGGGCCCAGATCGGCGACCACTTCCTGAAGATGCTGCACGCCGGCGCCGGCCCTCGCTTCCAGGCCAGCCGCGATCTCGCCCGCTTCATGCTGGAGGGCATGGCCCGGGCCAACGTCACCTACGACCGCGACGAGCGGGTCGAGCGGCTGCTGGCCGTGATCAAGCGCGCGACGCACATGCTGAACCGCAAGGGCGGCGTCACCGACATCTGGCCGGAATAGTCCTCTTCCGGCCGTTGACCCGGCGCCCGGCGCGGGTCATGTGTTGAAGCCTCCCGTGGTTTCGGAGGCGTCATGAACCCGTTCACCCAGCACCCCAACTCGGTCGGCGAGACCTATGGCGAGCATTTCGGCGTCGCCACCCGATTCGGCGGCAAGCTGATCGTGGCGGGCGTATGCTCGGTGCTGCACGGCGTCTTCCCTTGGATGTTCGAGACCACCGGCAGCCGGACGGTGAAGACCCTCTATCACCAGATCAGCGGCCGCGGCCCGGCCCAGCACGGCGCCGGCGACTGGGAAGGCGCGGGGGTCTGACCCCCGCCTGACGCTGCGGCGAACGAAAGACTTGGCGAGGCCGCCCGGTTGGGAGCAAGGTCCCCCATTGTTCATTGGGGGCCATAGATGAGTTTCCTCACCCGCCGCACCGCCATCGACGGCGACGTCGGCCACGCCGCCGGCTCCGGCCTGCGCGCCACCCTGGGCTGGCCGCACCTGGTCGCCCTGGGCGTCGGCGCCATCGTCGGCACCGGCATCTACACCCTGACCGGCGAAGCCGCGGGCCTGGCCGGTCCGGGCGCGATGCTGGCCTTCCTGATCGCGGGCGCCGTCTGCGCCGCCGCCGCCCTCTGCTACGCCGAGATGGCCACCCTGATGCCCCGCGCGGGCAGCGCCTACACCTACAGCTACGCCGTCATGGGCGAGACCACCGCCTGGGTGGTCGGCTGGAGCCTGATCCTCGAGTACACGGTCGTCTGCGCCGCCGTCGCGGTCGGCTGGGCCGGCTACGCCTCCGGCCTGATCCTGCAGTACTGGCCCGATGCGCCGAAGGCTCTGATGGCCGGGCCGCACGCCGGCGGAATCGTCAACCTGCCCGCGGTGTTCATCGCCATGATCGTGGCCGGCCTGCTGGCTCTGGGCACCCGCGAGAGCGCCCGGGTGAACTTCGTGCTGGTCATCGTCAAGCTGGTCGCCTTGGCCGGCTTCATCGCCCTGGCCCTGCCCGCCTTCAACGGCGCCCATTTCACGCCCTTCATGCCCCACGGCTTCTGGCCGCACGAGGTCGACGGCGTGAAGATGGGGGTGATGGCGGCGGCGGCCATCATCTTCTTCGCCTTCTACGGGTTCGACGCCATCTCCACCGCCTCGGAGGAGACCAAGAATCCGGCTCGCGACCTGACCATCGGCATCGTCGGCTCGATGGTGCTGTGCACGCTGATCTACATGGGCGTCGCCGCCGCGGCGATCGGCGCCATGCTGCCCGCCGACTTCGCCAAGAGTCCGGAGCCCCTGGCCCATATCATCCGCGAGCTCGGCCATCCCACCGCCGCGCAGCTGATCGGCCTGGCCGCCGTGATCGCCATGCCCACGGTGATCATGGTGTTCATGTTCGGTCAGACCCGGGTCTTCTTCGCCATGGCCCGCGACGGCCTGCTGCCCAAGGCGCTGTCCCGCGTGAACGCCAAGACCGGCACCCCGGTGCTGGTCACCCTGTTCACCGGCCTCATCGCCTCGATCCTGGGCGGCCTGCTGCCGCTGGGCGAGATCGTGTCCCTGGCCAACGCCGGCACTCTGGCGGCCTTCATCGCCACGGCCCTGTCGATGATGATCCTGCGTCGCAGGGAGCCGGCCCGTCCGCGCCGGTTCAGGACCCCGCTGTGGTTCATCACCGGCCCGTTCGCGATCCTGGGCTGTCTCTACCTGTTCGCGGGGCTGCCCAGCAAAACCTGGCTGTTCTTCGTGATCTGGAACGCCATCGGCCTGCTGGTCTACCTCGCCTACGGCCGGGCCAAGAGCAACCTGGCCAAGTCCTAGTCGTCCAGAAGGTCCCCGAGGGCGTCGAGCGCCGCTTCCATGGCGCTCTCGAGGACCGGACGCAGGCGCGCGGCGCGGACCGGATCGATGGTCCGCGTCGCCTCGTCCAGGTGGGTGGTCTTGGCCAGCTCCATCTGGATGGCGTGCACGCCCTGGGCCGGCGCGCCGTAGTTCCTTGTGATGAACCCGCCCTTGAAACGGCCGTCGAGCACGGCGTTGAAGCCGCTGGCCCGCATCACGCCGAAGGCCGCCGCGCGCGCTTCCTCGCCGCAGGCCGCGCCGTCCGCTGTTCCCATGTTCAGATCCGGCAGCGTCCCCTCGAACAGCTTGGGCACGACCGCGTCGATCGAATGGGCGTCCCACAGCAGCGCGAAGCCGTGCCGCGCCACCGCCGCGTCGACCGCCGCACGCAGCGCGTCGTGATAGGGCCGCCAGTAGCGGTCGCGCCGAGCTTCAATCTCGGCGTCGTCGGGCGTAGCGCCCAGATAGACCGGCTCGCCGTGGAAGGTCTCGAAGGGGACCAGACCCGCTCCCCATTGGCCCGGGTACAGCGGCTTGTTGTCCGGCGGGCGGTTGACGTCGACCACCAGCCGCGACCAGCGCGCCCGCACCGTCGCGGCGCCGAGCTCCTCCACGAAGTCGTAGAGGGCCGGCTGCTCGAAGTCGGTGTCGTCCAGCCGCAGGGCCGCCGGCGTCATCCGCGCGGCGATCTCGTCGGGCACGTCGGTCCCAACATGGGGGAAGCTGACGATCAGCGGGCTGTCGCCCTGGGCGGCGTAGACGTCGGTCATTCAATGCGTCCTTCGAGACGCGATCCTGAGGGATCGCTCCTCAGGATGACGATCTCTGTGAATTCGTCATGGTGAGGAGCGAGCTTCAAGCGAGCGTCTCGAACCACGCAAGGCCTCAGTACTGCAACATGCCCTCGAACGCGCCGTCGAGCACCAGCTTCGTCACCGCGGCGATGTCGGGGGCGAAGTAGCGGTCACGGTCGTAGCTGGCGGCCGCGGTGCGGATCAGGGCGTGCGCCTTCTCCAGCGTCGCCGACGAGCGCAGCGGACGACGGAAATCGACGCCCTGGGCCGCCGACAGCAGCTCCACCGCGACGATGGCGGCGCTGTTCTCGGCCATCGGGGTCAGGCGGCGGCCGGCGTAGGTCGCCATGGAGACGTGGTCCTCCTGGTTGGCGCTGGTCGGCAGGCTGTCGGTGCTGGACGGATGGCTGAGGCCCTTGTTCTCCGACGCCAGGGCGGCGGCGGTGACCTGGGCGATCATGAAACCCGAATTCACGCCTGGCTCGGCGACCAGGAAGGCCGGCAGGCCGCTCATCGCCGGGTCGACCAGCAGCGCGATGCGGCGCTCGCTGAGGGCGCCGATCTCGGAGATGGCCAGGGCGATCGTGTCGGCGGCGAAGGCCACCGGCTCGGCGTGGAAGTTGCCGCCCGAGAGCGCCTCTTCCGTTTCCGGGAAGACCAGGGGATTGTCGGTCACCGCCCCCGCCTCGATCAGCAGGGTGCGGGCGGCGTTCTCCAGCAGGTCGAGAGCGGCGCCCATGACCTGGGGCTGGCAGCGCAGGCTGTAGGGATCCTGCACCCGATCGCAGCCGACGTGGCTGTCGCGGATGCCGCTGCCGGCGATCAGGGCGCGCAGCATGGCCGCCACGGCGATCTGGCCCGGCTGGCCGCGGGCGGCGTGGATGCGCGGATCGAACGGCGTGTCGCTGCCGGCGGCGGCGTCGACGCTGAGGCCGCCCGCCACCAGGGCGGCGGCGAACACCCGGCGGGCGAGGACCAGTCCTTTCAGCGCCAGGGCCGTCGAGGCCTGGGTGCCGTTGATCAACGCCAGGCCTTCCTTGGCGCGCAGTTCGATCGGCTCGAGGCCGGCGCGGCGTAGACCTTCCTCGGCGGAGATCGTCTCGCCGTTCGCCCGCATCTGGCCGACGCCGAGCAGGGCGGCGGACATATGGGCCAGCGGCGCCAGGTCGCCCGAGGCGCCGACGGAGCCCTTCTCCGGGATGACCGGCAGGATGTCGGTCTCGAGAAGGCGGACCAGCATGTCGATCAGCTGCGGCCGCACGCCCGAGAAGCCGCGCGACAGGCCGGCGATCTTGAGCATCAGGATCAGCCGCACCGCGTCGTCCGGCAGCGGCGCGCCGACGCCGCAGCTGTGCGACAGGATCAGGTTGCGCTGCAGCTCGGCCAGCTGCTCGGGGGCGATGGTCTTCTTGGCCAGCAGACCGAAGCCCGTGTTGACCCCATAGACCGTCCGGCCGTCGGCCAGGATAGCCTCGATCGTGGCGGCGGAGTCGGCGATGGCCTTCTCGGCCGCGGCGGTGATCTTTACGGAGACCGGGCCGGCCAGGGCCGCCTCGATGTCCTGCAGGACCAGATTGGGTTCGCCGAGGAGGACGGTGCGCATCAGCGGCTTCCCTTCTTGGTCTCGGGCAGGCTGGGCAGGTCAAGGCCCTGCTCGCGCGCATGGTCGATCGCGATGTCGTAGCCGGCGTCGGCATGGCGCATGACGCCGGTGCCCGGGTCGTTCCACAGCACGCGGCCGAGGCGCTTGGCCGCTTCCGGCGTGCCGTCGGCGACGATGACCACGCCCGAGTGCTGGCTGTAGCCCATGCCGACCCCGCCGCCATGGTGCAGCGACACCCAGGTGGCGCCGCCGGCGGTGTTGAGCAGGGCGTTCAGCAGCGGCCAGTCGGACACGGCGTCCGAACCGTCCTGCATGGCCTCGGTCTCGCGGTTGGGGCTGGCGACCGAGCCGCTGTCCAGATGGTCGCGGCCGATCACCACCGGCGCCTTCAGCTCGCCGCTGGCGACCATCTCGTTGAACTTCAGACCGGCGCGGTGGCGATCGCCCAGGCCGATCCAGCAGATGCGCGCGGGCAGGCCCTGGAAGGCGATGCGCTCCTTGGCCATGTCCAGCCAGCGATGCAGGTGGGTGTTCTCGGGGAACAGCGCCTTCATCGCCAGGTCGGTCTTGTAGATGTCCTCCGGATCACCCGAGAGGGCGGCCCAGCGGAACGGACCGACGCCCTTGCAGAACAGCGGACGGATGTAGGCCGGCACGAAACCCGGGAAGGCGAAGGCGTCCTTCAGACCCTCGTCCAGGGCGACCTGGCGGATGTTGTTGCCATAGTCGACGGTGGGAACCCCCATCGCATGGAAGTCCAGCATCGCCTGCACATGCTCGACGATCGAGGCGCGGGCGGCGCGGTCCACCGAGGCCGGGTCGGCGACGCGGGCGGTTTCCCACTGCTCGACGGTCCAGCCCTTGGGCAGGTAGCCGTTGAACGTGTCGTGGGCGCTGGTCTGGTCGGTGACGATGTCCGGGCGCACGCCGCGGCGGACCAGCTCGGGGAAGATTTCGGCGGCGTTGCCCAGCAGGCCGATCGAGACGGCGCGGCCCTCGGCCTTGGCGCGGTCGAGGCGGGCCAGGGCGTCGTCCAGGTCCTCGGTCGCCTCGTCGAGGTAGCGGGTCTCCAGGCGGCGTTCGATGCAGCGGCGCTGGCATTCGACGGCCAGCATCGAGGCGCCGGCCATGGTCGCGGCCAGCGGCTGGGCGCCGCCCATGCCGCCCAGACCGCCGGTCAGGATCCAGCGGCCGGCCAGGTCGCCGCCGTAGTGCTGGCGGCCGGCCTCGGCGAAGGTCTCGTAGGTGCCTTGGACGATCCCCTGGCTGCCGATATAGATCCAGCTGCCGGCGGTCATCTGGCCGTACATGGCCAGGCCCTTCTTATCCAGCTCGTGGAAATGCTCCCAGGTCGCCCACTTGGGGACCAGATTGGAGTTGGCGATCAGCACGCGCGGGGCGTCGGGATGGGTCGGGAAGACGCCGACCGGCTTGCCCGACTGGACCAGCAGGGTCTGGTCGTCCTCGAGCCGCTTCAGCACCTCGACGATACGGTCGAAGCTGGCCCAGTCACGGGCCGCCTTGCCGATGCCGCCGTAGACGACCAGATCCTCGGGCCGCTCGGCCACGTCGGGATCGAGGTTGTTCATCAGCATACGGAGCGCCGCCTCCGTCAGCCAGGACTTGGCGGTGCGTTCGGTCCCGCGATCGGCTCGAACGATGCGGCTGTTGGTCGTGCTCAAGGGAGGTCTCCGAAGCGGCCGACCAGCTGGAAGGCATGGCCGGGATGGATCAGGCGGGCGGCGGAGGCGACCTGCCCCCGGCTCCAGGTTCTGCGGGCGACGGTCAGGACCGGCGCGTCGGCGGGAATGCGCAGCAGCCCGGCGGTGCGGGCGTCGGCGGCCTCGGCCCGCACGATCTGCTCGCCGGCCTCGATCGGTGCGGCGGCGAGCAGATGGGCGGCCGGCGTGCCGACCGAGAAGTCCTGCGTCAGGTAGTCGGGGGCGATGGCGGGGTTGACCCACCGCTGCTCCAACTGGATCGGCGCGGCATCCTCGAAGTGGATGATCTCCGAGCGGAACACCGTCGATCCGGGGGCCATGCCGAAGCGCTCGGCCATCTCCGCGTCCAGCACGGCGGGCTCCAGGGCGACGACCTCGGCGCGCCAGGCATGGCCGCGGGCGGCGACCTCGGCGGCGATGTCGCGGATCTCCAGCGGATGGCTCTCGGCCAGGGGCTCGCCGGCCACGAAGGCGCCGACGCCGGCCTTACGCACGATCAGGCCCTCGCGGGTCAGCTCGTCCAGGGCCCGACGGATGGTCATGCGGGCCACGCCCAGCTCGCGCACCAGCTCGTGTTCCGAGGCGATGCGGTCGCCAGCGCGCCAGCGGCCGGTGCGGATGTTGCTCAGCACATGCCGCTTCACCCGGGCCCAGACCGGCTGGGCGGCGGTCATTCGGACAACTCCCCGACGGCCTGGCGATAGCGGGCGGCGATGGCGTCCCGGGCGACATGGCGGCCGCCCTCGACGATGCGCTTGCCGCCTGACCAGACCTGGTCGATCCCGCCCGAACCGCTGAACACCAGGCTGTCGAGGATCAGATCGCCCGGCCGCTCGACCAGGGTCGGATGGCTCTCGTCCAGCACGACCAGGTCGCAGCGAGCGCCGACGGCGATTTCGCCGGTCTTCAGGCCGGTCGGATTGGCCCCGGCCCGCGCCGCCGACAGCCACAGGCCGGCGCCGACATGTTCGCCGGTCCCGCCGCTGAGGGTCCGCTTGCGCAGCTGCAGCCGGCGGCCGTACTCGAACCAGCGCAGCTCCTCGGCGACGTTGGTCGTGACGTGGCTGTCCGAGCCGATGCCGAAGCGCCCGCCCGCGCCCAGGAAGGCGTCGGCGTTGAAGAAACCGTCGCCCAGGTTGCCCTCGGTCGACGGACAGAGCGCCACCGTCGATCCGGCGCGCGCAAGGCCCGAGGCCTCGGCGTCGGTCATGTGGGTGGCGTGGACCAGGGTCCAGCGACTGGACATCGGGGCGTTGGCGAGCAGCCACTCCACCGGCCGCGCGCCGGACCAGGCCAGACAGTCGTCGACCTCGCCGGTCTGTTCGGCGGCGTGGATGTGGATCGGCAGGGTCGGGTCGACCGCCGCCAGGACGTCGCGGATCTGCTCCGGCGTCACGGCCCGCAGGCTGTGGAAGGCGAAGGCCTCGGCCTTGCTCAGCTCCAGCAGGCGCAGGAACTGGTCCGTGGTCTTGATGAACCGGCGCTGGCCGGGCTTGGGCGGCAGACCGCCGAAGCTGCTGTGGCTGTACAGCACCGGCGCCAGGGTCAGGCCGAAGCCCGCCGTCTCGGCCGCGCGGCGGTGCGCGTGCGCGGTCTCGGCCGGGTCGGCGTAGGCCTGTCCCGCCGGGTCGTTGTGCAGGTAGTGGAACTCGACGACGCCGCTGTAGCCGCCTTCCGCCAGCTCGGCGTAGAGCATGGCGGCGATGGCCTCCATCTGTTCCGGCGTGATGCGGTCGAGGAAGCGGTACATCGCCTCGCGCCAGGCCCAGAAGTCCTCGACGCCGGCCTTGGCCCGCTCGGCCAGACCCGCCATCGCGCGCTGGAAGGCGTGGCTGTGGAGGTTGGTGATCGCGGGAACGACGGCGCCGGCCATTCGCTCGGCGCCGCCCGGCGGGACGCCGGTTTCCAACGCGGTGATCACGCCCCCTTCGACGGTCAGACGGACGTTGTCCGCCCAGCCCTGGGGCAATCTCGCGCGGTTCAGATGAAGATGATTGGCCAAGTTGTCTAATCCTGTCTAGACAGGCGCACCCTATCCACGAACCGGCAGGGATGGCAAGACAGCGATATGCAGCGGATCGATCTTCTTCTCACCGACTGCCGCGCCGCGACCATGGTCGCCGGCGGCGAGCCCTACGGCGCGATCGAGGACGCCGCCGTGGCCATCCGGGACGGCCGCATCCTGTGGATCGGACCGCGCGCCGACCTGCCTGAGTTTTCGCCGATCAACACCGCCCGTCTGGACGGCCGCTGGATCACGCCGGGCCTCGTCGACTGCCACACCCATCTGGTGTTCGGCGGCGACCGCATCGGCGAGTTCGAGGCCCGGCTGGGCGGCGCCACCTATGAGGAGATCGCCAAGGCCGGCGGCGGCATCCGCTCCTCCGTGGCCGCCACCCGCGCCGCCGACGAGGCCGAGCTGATTCGGCGCGGCCGTCGGCGCCTGGCCAACTTCGTCGCCGAGGGCGTGACCACAATCGAGATCAAGTCCGGCTACGGCCTGGACCCCGAGGTCGAGCTGAAGATGCTGCGCGCCGCCCGCTACCTCGATGGGGACGTGCGGGTGGTGACCAGCTTCCTGGGCCTGCACGCCATACCCAAGGACCAGGACCGCGACGCCTATGTCGCTCAGATGATCGACGAGGTCCTGCCCCGCGCCGCCGCGGAGGGCCTGGCCGACATCGTCGACGCCTACCTGGAGGGCATCGCCTTCACGCCGGACGAGGTCTCGCGCCTGTTCGACAAGGCCAAGGCCCTGGGTCTGCCGGTGCGACTGCACGCCGACCAGCTGACCGACGGCGGCGGGGCGGCGCTGGCCGCCAAGCACGGCGCGCTGTCGGCCGACCACCTGGAGTACACCGGTCGGGCGGGAGTCGAGGCCCTGGCCAGGGCGGGAACCGTCGCGGTCCTGCTGCCGGGCGCCTTCGTGGCCCTGGCCGAGACCCAGAAGCCGCCGGTCGAGGCCCTGCGCGCGGCCGGGGCGGACATGGCGGTGGCCAGCGACTGCAACCCCGGCACCTCGCCGCTGCTGTCGCTGCGCGCGGCGATGCACCTGGCCTGCGTCCAGTTCAAACTGACCCCCGAAGAGGCGATCGCCGGCGCCACCCGCAACGCCGCCAAGGCCCTCGGCCTGGCCGCCGAGACCGGAACCCTGGAAGCGGGCAAGCTCGCCGATGTCGCCGTCTGGGACATCGAGCGCCCGGCCGAGCTTTGCTACTGGCTAGGCGGCGCCCTGCTGCACAAGAGCTGGCGCGCCGGCCGGCCGATCGTGACGCGCTGAACCCGCCGACGGCCTCGGCACCGCGGAAAACGGATCGGGCATTGTCGGAACTCATCGACCTGGCGCGTCCTTCGACCAGCGCCAAGACGAGGAGCGGACGATGCGAGAGCTGATCCTGAAGATGACCATGTCGCTCGACGGTTTCGTCAGCGACCTGGACGGCGGAAACCGATGGATGTTCGGCGCCGATCCGGAGGCCAAGGCCTGGGGCGTCGAACTCGTCTCGAGCGCAGGACTGCACATCATGGGCAGCCGCAGCTTCCAGGCCATGGCCCCCTATTGGCCGACCTCGGGCGATCCGTTCGCCGCGCCGATGAACGAGATTCCGAAGGCGGTCTTCTCGCGGCGAAGCCGGGAGGCGCTGTGGCCCGGGCAGGCTGCGGCGGCCCTCGCCGAGGCCGGCCCCGACAACGCGAGAAGCTGGGCGGAGGCCTATGTGGCGAGCGGCGATCTGGCCGATGAAATCGCCGCGCTGAAGGCTCGGAACGGCAAACCGATCATCGCCCATGGCGGCGTCAGCTTCGCCCGCAGCCTCGTCGCCCAGAACCTGGTCGACCGGTTCGCCCTGACCATCGCCCCCGTGGCGCTGGGCCAGGGGCTGCCGTTGTTCTCCGGCCTCGCGACGCCGCGGCGTCTCGAGCTGGTGAGCGCTCGGAGCTTTCCGGGCGGCGCGGCGGGACTGATCTATCGACCGGCGTGAACCGCCGATCGACCGCCCCGCCCCATGGTGATCACTTCATCAGCGTCTGGCTGATCCGATAGGCCGCCGGCAGCATCAGCACCCCCATGAGACAGGGGAAGATGAACAGGATCAGCGGCACCATCAGCTTGGCCGGCAAGGCCATGGCCTTCTCCTCCGCGCGCAGCATGCGCTTGGCGCGCATGTCGTCGGAGAACACGGCCAGGGTCTCGCCCAGACTGGTGCCCATCTCCTCCGCCTGCCGCAGCATGGTGGCCAGTGACCGCGCCTCCTCGATCCCCAACCGTTCGGCGAAGGAGGCCCAGGCGTCCTTGCGGGCCCGGCCGGCGCGCAGCTCAAGCGTCAGGAACTTCAGATGCTCGGCCAGGTGCGGATAGCGGCGGACCAGCTCGTCGGTCACGCGGTTGACCGCGGCGTCCAGAGACAGCCCGGCCTCCACCGACGCGACCAGCAGATCGAGCAGGTCCGGGAAGCCCTCCATGTATTCGAGCTCGAGCTTGCGCCGCTTGGCCTTCACCACCTGGTCCGGTCCCAGGATGGCGGCGAGCGCGAAGCCGGCCGCGGGCAGCAGGGCGATCATGCCGGCGCCCTTGCCGACCACCAGGGGCAGCACCAGGACGGTGGCGACCGTGGCCGCGAACAGGGCCACGGCCTTGGCGCCCAGGTAGATGGCCACCGCCTCGCGGCTGTACCAGCCGGCCTGCACCATGCGCTGACGGATGGTCGAGATCTGCGCCGGGTCCTGGATCGCCATCCGGTCGCCCAGCCGCTTCACGCCGCTCATCACGCCGCTCACCGCCGCGCTCGGCGCGCCGACGGCGGAAACGGCGACGGCCTGGCCGGCGAGGCGCGCGCGACGCCGCGCCGTCAGCCTGGCTTCACGGAGGGCCAGGAACAGGCCGCCGCCCAGTCCCACCGTGATGAGTCCCGCGGCGGCCCAGGTCAGCAGAGTCTGCAGCTGAACAGCGTCCATGGACTCAGATCCGCATGTCGATCATGCGCCGCATGACCAGGTTGCCGATGAACATCCAGACGCCCAGGACGACCAGGCCGATCTTCACCGGGGTCGCGTGGATGACGGCGCCGTAGAAGTGCGGGGCGGAGACGGTCAGGATGCCCAGGACGCCGAAGGGCGCGCCGGTCAGGATCATCGCCGAGGCTCGCCCCTCGCTCGACGCCGCCTTGATCTTCATCCTCATCTTGGCCCGCTCGCGCACGGCCTTCGCGTTCATCTTCAGAAGGCCGGTCAGGTTGCCGCCGGACTTCTCCTGCAGCCGGATGGTGGCCGCGAACAGGTCGACGTCCGGATGGCGGCAGCGGTCGGCGATACGCCCCACGGCCTGCTCCAAGGTGGCGCCGTAGGCGATCTCGTCGGCCGCCATGCCGAACTCCGATCCCAGCGGATCGGGCATCTCGCGCCCGACCAGGGCCACGGCGGTCGGCACCGGATGCCCGGCCTCAAG